>Ga0315322_10000289_pt1 | contig 35939 bp, 26 predicted proteins | sample M110021515metaG_FD_203461 | JGI IMG/M metagenome (GOLD analysis project Ga0315322, IMG submission 203461) | Ammonia-oxidizing marine archaeal communities from Monterey Bay, California, United States - M1 100m 21515 | ecosystem: Environmental > Aquatic > Marine > Intertidal zone | place: USA...
CAGTCAAGCCGATCTCTGAACAGGCGATCACGATTGATGCAGGAAATACGAAACAAGTCACGCAAACCATCACCCTTCCGCAAGCTGGTTTTGTTGAAATGATGTGTGGGTTTCAGCAAAGCGAAACCGCGAAAACCGTTAAAAAATCACTTCGTGTTGGATGCAATCCGGAACGAGTCATCACACCATTGACACGGCAACCGGACTTTGACGAATTCTGGAAGCAGGCAATCTCAGAACTGAAGGCCATTCCTCCTGCATTCAAATCGATTGAACGCCCCGACCTGAGCGATGATCGAATCAGCGTTTTCGAAGTCTGCATGCGGAGCCATGATCAAATCCGTGTTCGGGGCTGGCTGGAAGTTCCACGCGATGCGACCAGAGCACTTCCTGTAGTGATTCGCGTTCCCGGGTACGGTCAGAACATGAAACCGATAGGCGAATGCGATGACATGATCGTATTCTCATTCAATCCCCGCGGTCATGGAAACAGCCAGCAGGACATTCCCGGCCAACCAAACAACTTCTGGATTCGAGGTCTGGATGCCCCCCAAACCTATTACTACCGGGGCAGCTATCTGGATTGCATCAGGGCAGTGGATTACATCGCATCACGAACTGATGTTGATCAGGATAAGATCGCTGTTTGGGGCGGCAGCCAAGGAGGTGGATTCGCATTTGCTACGGCGGCACTCGATTCAAGAGTGGACTATTGTGTCGCCGACATCCCATTTCTCTGCGACTGGATCAACTATTTCCGTTTAACACACTGGCCAGAAATGGACAAATGGATTGCCGACCAACCACGGCGAGGTTGGGAATCGACACTCCAAACACTCAGCTATTTTGACACAATGAATCTGGCAGATCGCATTAGCTGTCCAACCCTCATGTCCGTTGGACTTCAGGATCCGGTTTGTCCACCAACCACCTGCTTCACTACTTTCAATCGCATCCCCGGCGAGAAGAAGTATCGAATCTACCCAACCAAACGACATGGTCTCGGCAGAGAACACTTCGCATGGGCTTGGACGCAATTGCGAAAAACATTTGGCTTGCCTGATTGAACATTGCTTGCTGCAGCAGCATTCTGCTCAGGAAGCATCCCTCTTGAGTAGCTTCGTCAGCAATCGATCAAAAGTGTTTGCAAACGCCTTTTTGTCGCGATCACCATAAGGACGGCTCCCGCCCGTCACAGTTCCTGCGCCACGCAAGTCGTCCATAAAATTTCGCATGGAGAGACGACTGGCAATGTTACCGGCATCATAGGCTTCACCCCGTGGATCAATGACGTCCACTTTCTTTTCGACCAGCAGAGCTGCCAACGGGATATCGGCCGTGATCACCAGATCACCCGACTCGCTGTTTTGGACGATGTAGCGGTCAGCCACATCAGCTCCTTCCCGCACGGTGACCATCGACACAGTTTCTGCGTTTGCTGGAATCCCGATTCGTTGATTCGCGACCAACACAGTTTCCACACTTAATCTTTTCGCAGCCCGGAACACAACGTCTTTCACATCGCGTGGAGCAGCATCGGCATCAATCCAAATTTTCATGCCGCCTGTTCTCGCTTTGATGTGGTGGAACCGTCAAGCCGCCTTTGCTGCATTCTTAATAAAGAGGACTAAAACTCACGGTATTCAAGCGATAATTTCACGGATGACATGCCCGTGAACATCCGTCAGGCGGCGATCAATCCCATCATGTCGCACCGTCAAGCGTTTGTGATCAACCCCCATCAGGTGCAGAATGGTGGCATGGATGTCATAAACCTGAGTTGGATTTTCGCGATCCAAAGGCTTGTACCCCCACTGGTCGGATTCGCCGTGAGTCAATCCGCCCCGCACACCCCCGCCACATAGCCAGTTGGTGAACACATACGGATTGTGATCCCGCCCCTTGCTGCCCTGGGTACTCGGCATTCGCCCGAATTCGGTGGTCCACAGAACGATGGTATCCTCGAGCATGCCAGACTGTTTCAAGTCTTTCAGCAAGGCAGCAGTTCCAACTGCCATTCCTCGTGCCAGCGGTCCATGATCTCGTTCAATATTTTCATGACTGTCCCAATTTCGACGCGGGAAACTGTTGTCATTTCCTGACCAGATCTGAACAAACCTGACGCCTCGCTCCAACAGGCGACGGGCAATCAAACACTTTCTTCCGAAATACTCCACTTCCTCAGGCGCGTTGATCGTATCTGGATACTTTGCTCCCTCTCGATCAAGTCCATACATCTTCATGATGTGTGCCGGTTCACCAGAGATATCAAGGGCTTCGGGTGCGCTAAGTTGCATTTTGGCTGCCAACTCGTAAGACCTCACGCGTGCTTCGAGTCGCGAATCCTCTGGGCGTTGACTTTGAAATTGCCGATTCAATTTTGACAACAATTCAAGGCCGGCCTGATCCCCTTTGGCGGTCGCATAATCTGCCTGTGGCGTCAGATCTTCGATCGGATTAGTGCGCTGTGGGAAAATAGCAGTTCCCTGTGAACTCGCAGGCAGGAAAGCAGCGCCCCAATTTTTGGGGCCATTGCTGGCGAAGCCTCGATGATCAGGCAGGACCACAAAGGTGGGAAGATTCTCGTTAATGGATCCTAAAGCATAGCTGATCCATGACCCCATTCCGGGAAATCCTGGACGCTGGAATCCGGTTGCCTGCAAGTAGGTTGCCTGCGAATGCACTCCGGTCTTCCCAACCAGATTGTGAATGAACGTCATGTCATCCACACATTCACCAAGCGGCACAACCACATCGCTCAACATTTTCCCGGATTGCCCGTAGGGTTTAAACGAAAACGGCGATTTCATCCATGGCCCAAGTCCATTCTGGAATGCCTCAACATGCTCACCAAAATCCGATTTTTCACCATGATGTTTCTCGAGCATCGGCTTGTGATCCCAAAGATCAAGATGGCTCGCCGCTCCCCCCATGAACAATTGAACAACCCGCTTAGCTTTGGGCGGATGATGCAACACATTGACAGCGCCTTCGGCGCCGACTTCCTTCTGAAACATCATCGCAAGCGCCAAGGAACCAAACCCACTGGTGGCCCCTCGCAAAACGTCTCGTCGCTCAAGTGTTCGATTCATGAATCAGTTCTTGCCATGGCTAATGAACAGACAAGGCACCTTCGCGGTGACCTTGATCCGTCATTCAATCGATGTAAATAAACTCACTGAGGTTAAAAAGGAACCTACAGAGATTTTCCATGCCGTGTTCCCGTGCATACACAGTTAATGATTCCAGTTCCCCTGCATCAGGCTCACGTTGCAAAACCAGACGGGCAGCACTGTGCACCTGTTGTTGCAATCCTTCCTGCTCCTTTGCGACGCGTGCCGCAAATATCTCCGCCATGACCAAATTGAAACGACTGTTTAACAGCGACAGCGCCTGCAATGACGTCAGAGTCTCGTTACGCTTGGGGGTACTCTGTGACGAGTCAGCACAATCAAGTGTGGTCATCCAAGGATCGGGCTGGGACCTGACGATGAAGCGGTAGATACTGCGCCGATGCGACTTTGCATCGTTTGGATCAAACTTATGGTATTCGTAATGCGGTGAATGCGTCGTGCGTTCAAGCTCAAACAAGTAGTAGCCGGGACCACCCATGGTGTGATCCATGGCCCCGCTGACCTGCAAAATTGAATCACGAATTTCCTCCGCCTCCAATCTTCGCCGAGCCATTCTCCAAAGATATTGATTACTTCCGTCCACCACGGCATTGGCATCTGCCCCGGCAGAACTTTGACGATAAACACTGCTAGTTACAATCAATCGGTGCAGCCCTTTCATCGACTGGGGCTTTGACCAATCGCCCCCGTCACGAAACTCAACTGCCAACCAGTCGAGTAAATCCGGATGAGTCGGTGTCGCTCCCATCCGACCAAAATCATTTGGTGTGGCCACGACACCTCGGCCAAAATGATATTGCCACATTCGATTAACAATTGACCGCCAAACCAACGGATGTCGTTGATCCGTCAACCAGTTCGCCAAGGCAGCTCTACGCTCACCCTCGGTAGAGTCAGGGTCAATCTGCCAAGAAAACCCCTGCCCCAAAGGCAACATAACGGGAGCAGCAACCTCACGTTTCAGACTGACTTCACCACGATGCAGCACATGCACAGATCGCAACTTGCCTTCGGTTGGATGAAAATTTCCCTGTGATTTGAAGTGGGTCGCTGCTGCGTAGACCATTTTACCTTTGGGAAGTTTGCCCAAGTCTGTTCGCGCTGCAGCCAATTTCGTCGTGGCAGATGCTCGCTCTTCGATTAACTGCGGTGTCTCAATCTGACGATTCAACTCGGCCAACTCGAGTTTGGCAACTTGCAATGACTTTGCGGCTTCCGGATCCTGATAATGCGGCCATTCTCCATCCGTCAAGTTCCGCCGTGCCCAACGCTCTGGAGCCTCAATTGAGTCAAGCGAGGTGGCAAGTGTTCCTTTGGCCCGATTCTCACCATTACGATCCAAAACGCGTACTTCACCGAGTGCAAAGATGTAGTCATTTTTCCGCTCGGCCAACTTGCTTGCCGTTACGCGGACTCGGCGAATCTTGCGTCCACCAACATCAATTACGATCGGTTCTAAACCCGGATTAACAACATCAGCAGTGTCACGATCGTAGACAGTGATCATGTCACTTTCTTCGCTATCCACCGCTACGTGAAATCGAACAGGAAAACCAAACCCCGCTCCGATTCCACCGAATTCATCATGGCAGGCATGCAAAATAATTTGCGAGGCCTCCAGCGAATCCCCTAAGTCAATCTCCACCCACTTTTGCAAATCCTGCCGTTTCGAGATAGCGCTGTGATACCCAAACTCAGCAGACTTCTTGAAACTGACTCTTGCTTCTAACGCTTTGATTTCAGTCCGCAGGCCGGATAACTTGACACCACCCGCCTGTTCAATCTGAGCGGCAATGGTGTCAAGTCGTTTCTGCTGATCTGCAATTAAGATTTTAAGCTTCTGACGACGTTTCTCAATCTCGGGATCTAAATCGTAGGGTCGTTCCGCACGGTCAACTGCGGCAAAGATTGACTGCAAACCGTAATACTCGCGCTGCGTGATGGGATCAAATTTGTGATTGTGGCAACGAGCGCACTGGACAGTGATGCTGCAAAAAGTGTTAAGAGTTCCTGACACCATGTCATCTCGGTCCAGATTGCGAGCCACTTTGCCATCAAGCTTGGACTCCGGCACTTCGACATGCCCAATGAAATCCCACGGACCTGCAGCAATGAAGCCCAACCCAAGAATTCCATCCGGGTTACCTGGAAACAGAACATCACCCGCAATCTGTTCTTGAACAAAGCGAGCGTACGGTTTGTCTTCGTTGAAAGAGCGAACTACATAATCGCGATAGGGCCATGCGTTGGGTCGCAACTTGTCCTTGTCATAGCCGCACGTGTCAGCGTACTTGACCACATCCAACCAATGCCGTGCCCAACGTTCGCCATAGCGACTTGACCCAAGCAATCGATCTACCAGATGTTCATACGCTTGTGGATCAGAATCGTCCACAAATTCCTGCACCTGCTGAGGAGTCGGAGGCAACCCGATGAGGTCATAGGTCACACGCCTGATCAACGTCCGGCGGTCTGCTTGGCCTGACGTGATCAGCCCTTTCTCATTCAGCTTCTGCAAAATGAACGCATCAATGGGTGTGCGAACCCAATCACTATCCAACTCGGGAACAGCAGGTCTACGGATCGACTGATACGACCACCAATTGAAATCCGAAACACGAAGCTCCTTGAGTTCAAAATTGGTGGGCCACTTGGCTCCCTCATCGATCCATTTTCCAATCAGCTTGACTTGGTCGGCGTCCAGTGGATCAGAATTCTTAGGCATCTGTGCTTTTCCAGCACCGGGAGAAATCACCTCAAGCAGATGGCTTGCAACAGCGTCACCAGGCACCACGTACCCGTCTTCCTTGGCAGTTTCAGCAGTTTGCAATGAGAAGTCACCCTTGCGGTCCCGTTCGTTGTGACAACTCAAACAGCGACGCTCAAGCAGTGGCGCAATTTCGCCAACAAAATCCACTTCTGCCTGAATTTCTGGCATGGGTATTAACAGCAGCACCAACACCCCAGCAATCATGAGGCGGAGTGGCTTGCCGATAAAAGAGAGCACACCTACGAATAGCAATTGCACTTCCGCCCTCCAAACTCTCGTCCCACAGGATCGTCGCATGCATGAATTCCAGATTGGCGAGTCTGCTTGTGACATGTCTCTCATCAATTGCTCGATGTAATCATTGGCTTGCCAGTACCAAGCTCTTCTCTAACCACCCGCCGCAACGCAGTGATCCGCTGGTGACCAATCGTTCGAGGTAACAATGGTATCGAAAGCAGTGTGTTTTATCAGGGTTCGACATATTCTAATCGAAGAAGCCATTAATCTGCACGGCACCATTCCAAAAGGGGCTGAGGGAGCTCCCACGTCAGCCCTGGGAACCAGAATTGAACACAAGGTCCCACAACACAAGAAGCCGAAACGTGTAGAAGAAACGATCTCACCAAACGCCTAAAAACGGCGTTTTTCCCGATTTGGAGGATGATGCTGGAACATCGTGCTGGAGCATCCTGTGTGCTTTCAAATCACAACATCGACAACCACGCTTCCACCCTACGGTTTGAGAAGACATCTGAATCTGCAAAACAATGACGTTTGCTTGCATACCTGATCAATCGAGTTACGTCACAGTCAGAACTTCCCCGCCAGCCTCTTGGCATCGGAGCACTAGAAGACGAATGAGACGTAAAAAACGGACAAAAACTGAGCTAACGCCAGCACCCGAAGTCTGTTATTTTCCCAATGCAATCTGCCCGTGCGGATTGCTTGCCGGCCACCGCTGAGCAAACGCAGTTGCACCATGAAACCATGCCCCCAATCTCATGGAGACCCAAGGATGGGACTTCCTTTCTCTGCCGCAGCACAGATCGACTCGTTGAAAGCAATTTTGAATGAAGTCGCCGAACGACTCGACATGAACGTCACCGTTCGACTTTGGAACGGCGAAATGATCCCAATGGGAAAAAACACAGATGGCAAGTACACACTCGTACTGTCGGGACCGGGCGTCATCGGAAGTTTACTGCGCCGCCCGACGCTGGAAACACTGGTGCGACTCTATGCAACCGGACATGTCAGTTTTGAAGGCGGCGACTTGATGGAGTTTGCTGACGCCTTTCAGACCGAAAAGTCGAATCGTCGACGCCTGAAAGAAATCAGCAAATTAATGTTGGTAAAAAAGACGGTTCCGTTTCTGTTTGCACGAACCAAAGAGACAGACGTCAACCATCAATTCGCAGACGACATGGTTGGGCGAGTTGAAGCAAGACGTGACAATACTGATTATGTCCAGTTTCACTACGACGTCAGCAATGACTTCTACAAACTGTTTCTCGGTGATGAAATGGTTTACACATGTGCCTACTTCAAAGAGTGGGACAATTCACTCGAGCAGGCCCAACGCGACAAGATGGATTTGATCTGTCGAAAACTGCGACTGCAACCTGGTGACAAGATGCTTGACATTGGATGCGGATGGGGTGGTTTGATCCGTCACGCAGCCATGAACTACGGCGTCAAATCGCATGGAATTACTCTGTCGCAGGAACAACATGATTACACGCAGCAAAAAATCGACGAGATGGGTCTTAGTGATCAAGTAAGCGTTGAGATATGCGACTATGCCGACCACACAGGAAGCTACGACAAGATTTCAAGTGTCGGAATGTCTGAACACATAGGTACCGCCAACTACCCTCGCTATTTCAACAAAATCAATTCACTGTTACGTGATCGGGGCTTGGTGTTGAATCATGCAATTGCCCGTCGGGCAAAGGCAAATAAGCGACAAGCAAAGAAGATTCGCCCGGAAAGAAAGTTCCTTCTCAAATACATCTTCCCTGGTTCTGAATTGATTCCAGTTGGCACCACAACCGACACCTTGGAGAACACAGGATTTGAGGTTCATGATGTCGAATCATTGCGTGAGCATTATGCCCTAACGCTTAAATACTGGTCAAAGAACCTGACAGCGAACAAGGAAGAAGCCATTCGGCTGGTTGGACCTGAAAAATATCGGCTTTGGGCGGCCTACATGACGGGCGGTTCGGTCGGGTTCACGGCTGGTTCGATCAAGATTTATCAGGTTCTCGCCAGCAAGCGAGCCAGCAAGGGGCTCTCCGGAATGCCTCCCACCCGTGCAGACCTTTATCGCGCTGCCTGAGTGAACGCTGGATGAGTCAACGCTAAACGATTCTGCTAGTCATCGCACGTCTGGTCAGCTGTGGAACCCGCGGTCTCAAGCAGGAGACCAAACCCCACGCTTCCCCAGCTGACTTCACCAATCGAGCGAAAGACAGAAGATCGCGTCGAGTCACACGTTCGAGCTGTACGATGCTACGGCCACGATCGGGAGACACCTTCTGGTCGCAGCCCCAAGCGATTTCGCAGCCTTAAATGGGACATGCACCGCTGTACAGCAACTGAGTGAATCGGCGTGGTGTGTATCTTTTTGGTAACTGGAAGCTGAAACTCACTGAATTCCGGTTCTAATAGAGGCGACCGCGTGGCGAGCAGATGTCGCTGCCACAAAACGTGATGCGTACCATTATTTAATACAAACGAACCATGACCACAGTAGAAAAACAGCGACTATTCTTGGTCGAAGATGACCGCGATCTTGCATCCATGGTCTCTGATTTTCTCACTGCCAATGGATTTGAGGTCATTGTTGAACACGATGGCAAATCCGCGCTCAGTCGCATTCAGTCCGAATCATTCGACGTGATCGTCTTGGATATTGGACTGCCAGGGATGGACGGGATCAGTATTTGTCGCACTGTGCGAACTGACTACGAGGGTCCGATTCTGATGCTAACTGCACGAGGTGATGAGATTGATGAAGTCGTCGCCTTGGAAGTAGGTGCTGACGACTACCTGTCCAAGCCAGTGCGTCCCCATGCTCTTTTAGCTCGACTTCGTGTTCACCTGCGTCGCTCCAACCAATCAGGGTCAGATTCAGCCATAACCCGAATCACGATTGACGGACTTGCGATTGATACAACCAATCGCTCTGTCTCCATCGACGGAGTTTCCATTGACCTCACGACAGCCGAGTTTGATCTACTGTGGTTGTTGGCCCAAAACGCTGGCAAAGTAATTCCACGCGACGAACTTTATCAGCAACTGCACGGTGTTAGATATGACGGCCTAGACCGATCGATTGATCTCCGCGTGTCGCGACTCCGCAAGAAGATCGGAGACGATCCCGTCCAACCACAACGCATAAAATCTGTTCGCAGTGTCGGCTATTTACTGGCTACCCAATCATGACACAACTGTTCTTCCGCTTCTATGTCGGTGTCGTTTCGATTCTTGTCGTTGCGTGGTTGGTCCAAGCCTACGTCGCGAACTTGTCAACAACCCAAAATGTTGGTGTGATCGAAAACGCCCTCGCTGGAGGCGCCCGACTCGCACGTAATGGAGTGGAAAATTTTTGGCATGAAGATCAAGCCGTTTCAACTTCCAACTACTTTCGGGTCGCGGGTAATTTCGAATACCCGATGTATCTGACAGCCTTCAAAGATGCGACTTGGTTAGAGGATCCGTACCGGCAACGCTTGATCGACGGTGATGTGGTACTGCTGAGAGAATACATGGGGATCGCAGTATTCCCACCACCAAAACGTGAAAAATCGATTGCTGATGAACTGGGTTCATCTGGGAGCGGTAATTCACAACCCCCGACTGAGCGAGCGAATCAAACGGATCAAGCGATCCGAACAGTCGACAAGCCAGAACCGGAATACTTTTTGTTGTTTGGTCCCCTGCCACAATTCGTTGGGCCGAGTCGTTCCCAAGTCACCCTTGGTTATGGGATTATATTTTTACTGGCCGCCCTTGCGATCGCAATCCTGTTGCGTCCCGTCGCCAAGCAGTTCCGCGCGGTGGAGCGCACAGCGACCTCCATTGCTGGCGGTGATTTACAAGCACGCATACCAATCAAATCGCGATCACAGAATCTGGCCCTGGTCACCGCTTTCAATGGAATGGCTGATCGAACCGAGGCTCTGGTTCGGTCACAGCGTGAACTGCTTCAGGCAGTGTCGCATGAACTACGCACTCCCTTGGCTCGAATTCGTTTTGCCACCGATCTAGTCGAGACAGCAACCTGCAACGAAGAGCGACGCAAGAGACTCAATTCCATCGATGATGCAACAGAAAAATTGGATTCACTTGTCGGAGAATTACTCACATATACCAGGATCGATTCCAATGCTTCGGAGATGACGCCGGAAACGATCGATGTTTGGAACCTGATTGAAGAAGCTGTCGATTTCCATGCCCCCTTGTATCCCAATATCAATTACACGCTACCTTCTAATCCCGAACGCTTGATCACACAGGCCCACCCAGACAGCTTGGCACGAGCGATAGATAATCTAATCAGCAATGCCGGACGATACGCAAAATCACGCGTCATGCTATCTGCAAAGACGGTGGAACAATCCGTGGTGATCACTATCGAAGATGACGGGAACGGGATTCCAGAAACAGAATGGGAAACTGTTTTCGAGCCATTCACGCGACTCAACCAAGGTGATAGTCGGGGCGTGGGATTGGGATTGGCTTTGGTTCAACGCATCACCAAACAGCACAAAGGCCAAGTTACCGTGAGCCATAGTACTCTAGGTGGCGCTTGCCTGACAATTCAGCTGCCTCACCCTTCAAGGTCGACAGAAGACTGACGACCTGAAAAAAATAAACATTTGGAACTGCCTCACCGTTGAAGGCCGCTCCCAGTAACGGCTAAAGTCAACATCGACGCACCGTTGAAATCAATGCCAACACGAAAACCACGCTATGTTTCATAGAATCACACCGCTGCTCGCTCTTGCTTGCTTAACATTTCATTTCCAGACTGCAGTGGGCAAAGAATCAAACATCGGAAAAAAGATTACTCCTTTCACGTTGGACAATTGCTATGGCCGCGCGGTTTCGCTGGATGAACTTGCTGACAAACAAGCGATCGTAGTGGCTTTCCTCGGAACTGAATGCCCGCTGGCGAAACTCTATGGTCCTCGGCTTGAAAAGCTTCAGCAAACCTTCGGCACGGATGACGTTGCTGTCATTGGTATCAACTCGAACAAGCAGGATAGCTTGACAGAAGTCTTGGCGTACAGTCGTCGACACGAGATCTCATTTCAGATGCTCAAGGACCTCGGCAACAAAATTGCCGATGCTTTTGCTGCCGAGCGGACCCCCGAAGTGTTTTTGCTCGACTCGAACTTTACGGTTCGGTATCACGGCAGAATCGATGATCAATACTACGTAGGAGGCTCCCGCGCACGCCCCGAAGTCTCCGAATTGTCAGACGCGATCAAGCAGTTGCTTGCAGGCAAGGACATCACGATTCCAGAAACAGCCGTGGAAGGTTGTCACATTGGTCGTGTTAAAAACGTCCCGGCTACCGGTTCCATCACGTTCACGAAACACATCGCACCAATTTTCAACAATCACTGCATGCGTTGCCACCGTGAAGGTGAAATTGCCCCTTTCAATCTAACCAGCTATGAAGACGTGGTGGGTTGGGAAGACACGATCATGGAAGTCATCGAAGAAGAGCGAATGCCGCCATGGTTTGCCAATCCCAAGCATGGTGAATTCGCAAACGATCCAAGACTCAGCCCAGAACAAAAAGACCTCATCTTTACCTGGATTGAAAACGGGATGCCGCAAGGGGACTCAGTTGATCTGCCACCACCACCGGTATTCACTGAGGGTTGGCAGATACCTGAGCCTGATCAGATCATCACGATGCCCGAGGCGTTCTCAGTGCCTGCTGAAGGGACCGTCGATTACCAACACTTTGTGATTGACCCCGAATGGACGGAGGACAAATACATTGTTGCCACTGAAGCGCGCCCCCAAAATCGAAGCGTCGTGCATCACATTTTGTTGCATGTAATTCCACCAGGCACCCCACCCAAAAACTATTTAAGAACGCGTGGTCCCATCCTGTCTGGATATGCTCCCGGTGCGATCCCACTGACAACCACCGAGGGGGTTGCTGTCAGGGTCAAAGCCGGCAGTAAATTACTGTTCGAAATGCACTACACGCCGAATGGCTATGCCCAAAAAGATCAAAGCCATGTTGGACTTTGCTTTGCAAAAGAACCATCCAAGATCAAACGTGAACTGAAGGGAGATGCTGCGAGCTTTCCTCCCAGGGACCTGCTCATCAAGCAATATGATCCTCAAAAGCAAGTCGTTCAGGATTCGAAAAAAACAAGACGGAATGTTGCCTTGATCAGCATGACTCCCCACATGCATCTGAGGGGAAAATCGTTTCGCTATGATCTGGTTGATTCCGAAACCGACAAAGTCATTGAGACGCTACTTGATGTGCCGGCCTACGACTTCAATTGGCAATTAAAGTACATTCTCAAGAAACCCAAACTGATTCGGCCTGGGCAATTCATTCGTTGCACCGCTGTATTCGACAACTCGGCAAACAACCTGGCTAATCCCGACCCCTCCGTAGATGTTAGATGGGGTCCGCAGAGTGAAGATGAAATGATGATCGGCTTCATGGAGTACATTCCGCTTTAAGCCAAAAGAAGGCAACATGCTGCCGAATCTCCACCGGTGAAATCGCCGGACTTCAGACTGCACATTGTGACGTTTCTATTACTGTGTTAACCGTTACTGCGTCAACCGACCCCACGACTACTGCATGATCGTTAAAAAATCAAAGCGTTTCATCAACTTCCTGAAGACGACCGCGATCGGCGGGCTGCTATTTTTGTTGCCACTGATTGTGTTAGGTGCATTGGTTGGGCAAATCGCCCCGATTGTCGTATCGGTTGCATCGGCACTCAACAATTACATTCCGGTAAAAACAGCCACTGGAATCGCTATTCTTGTCGGACTGTCCATCGCCATCATTCTGCTGCTGTGTTTCGCCGCTGGTATGTTTGCACGCTGGTCGCTCGGGAGAAAAATCTCAACCGCTTTCGAGAAAAAGCTCGCGCTCTTCTTCCCACGCTACTCGATCCTCAAGGATCAGATGGCTGATACGATCGGGGGTGATGAGACGAGACCGCAAATGAAACCCGTGCTTGTGGTGTTCGACGAATGCCAACGCATCGCCTTTGAAACAGAACGTGATGAAAAGCAGGGCTTGGCCACGATCTACTTGCCCGGTTCACCTGATCCGTGGTCAGGCAAAGTGGTGATACTGAAACTTGATCGTGTCACCCGTTTGGATGCGGATTTTGGGCATGCCGCTGCGACCTGCGAACAAGTGGGCCGAGGCTCGATTGCGATGCTTGGAAAGTTGGCTAAATCACCCACAGCTTAAAGTTACCCCGAATCGCACAGCAAATCAGACTTGCACAGCGGATGAACGGATCACGAGCGAACAGCATGGCGAGAACGGACGATCTGTGATGGACTTAAATGCTTGCATTTCCATTTCCGTACTTTAGCCACGGTTGGCAAGGTTCGTGTTTTGGGAATCCGACAAACCCTCTACACTGTGCGTTCTGCTCAGCTTAAGAATTATTCGCACCGGGAAGGACTCCACGAAGATGTTTCGTCACGCGTTTCCATCACTTCTGATTGCCATTTGTTTGATTTCAGCCTCTGCTCCGCAAGTTGCCTCGGGGCAACAAATGGAAGCCGCGACGGTTCAATCAGCGACCTCCGTATTAACCGAGGCGATGACAACTCCAGGAAACAAGATTCCTCAGGCGATGCTCTCTGATGCTTACGGGGTTGCGATCATTCCCAACGTGATCAAAGGTGGCTTCGTGGTGGGCGCCAGGTTTGGCCGCGGTCTGTTGTTCATTCGCGATGCGAACGGCATTTGGCATGCCCCTGTCTTTGTCACCCTGACCGGTGGAAACATTGGTTGGCAAATAGGAGTCCAATCCTCCGATATCATTTTGGTATTCAAAACATTGAATAGCGTACAAGGCATCTTGCAAGGGAAACTAACGATCGGTGCCGACGCAGCTGCGTCAGCTGGCCCGATTGGGCGGCAAACCGCTGCGGCGACGGATGGTCAACTCAAAGCGGAAATCTATACTTATTCGCGCAGTCGAGGATTATTTGCCGGTGTTTCCATCGATGGCTCAGTGGTTCGCACTGATCCGCTGGCCACCAGTTCTTATTATCACAGTGCTGGCCCTGGCACTCCTTTGGTGATTCCTCCGGCTGCCTTGCAATTAACCCAATCCATTGCTCGTTATGCCGGTACCGTTCCTCAAACGGTCCCCACAGCAGGAACGCCGGCGGCACCCGTAGGTGGCAATCCGGGCATTCCTTTTGGAACTCCCACTGCCGGCAATCCCCAAGCACCATCAGGAATCCCGGCGACTCCGGCAAGCACGGTGACGGTGAGCACTCAAAACCCACCGATTGTCCGCCAACAAGTCGGCTCAGAAGCTGATGTTCTGAGAACACAACTCACAAAGCTGGCGCCCGAGCTGTACGAGAAACTGGATGATAACTGGAAGAATTACCTCGCCCTGCCATCATCCATTTTCTTGACGGGTGGGCACCCCACAGCAAGTGAGATCGCAATCGTTGTGCAACATTTCGAAGCGGTCGCGACCAACCCTGCCTACAAAGAGCTTGCTTCTTACCCTGCATTTCAATCAGTTTACGGGGTTCTGCGACACTACCAGCAAACGATCACCAATGCGTCTGCAACTTTGAATCTTCCGCCTCCGCCCACTCGTTAATTTTTTGGCAGTCGTATTTCCCTCAGTCAGGGGGATACCCCGTGAGCAGTCCAAGAATCGGGTAATCTGTCCGGAAACGCTACTGCATCAAGATTCAAATGCATCATCTCCTGCGTAATCAACAGTTGCTTCAGCTACGGATTACGCTTCAATCATGATGCTTATCACTGACTCATCAAAACCTTATTCAACATGTACACCTCTGCAGCCACGCCCGTAGCAACCTTGTGGTCGGTTGCCCGTGAACTGTGGCGTCATTTTATCGCGGTCGTACTCTACGTCAGCTTGATTGAGGGTCTCGACATTCGCTACGAATGGAAAGACACCGCGTATCCGCTTCCAGTGATTGCGATCCTGGGTACCGTGATCGGCTTACTTTTGGCATTTAGAACCAACTCCTGTTACGGTCGTTGGTGGGAAGCCCGCATTCTATGGGGTGCAATTGTCAATGATTCCCGCACGTGGACACGCCAACTTCTTGAGTTTGCATCATCGACTGATGCCGAAACTCAACCAGCAATAACGCGGATGTGCCATCGCCAGATCGCATGGTGCTACTCGCTAAGTCGCAGTCTGCGAGGTCAAGAGGCGACGCAAGACCTCGACACGCTGCTGACTGAAGAAGAAATGAGGGAGGTCAGTAAAAAGCATGTGCCGAACCTGTTGCTTTTGCAGCAGGGTCAGGAACTTCGAGCACTGAAACAACAAGGGTATCTGGAAACATTTGAGTTCATCGAACTTGAAAAGACTCTACTCAGGCTGACCAATGCCATGGGCGGTTGCGAGCGAATTCGCAACACAACGTTTCCCCGCTCTTACAGCCGAATGATAAATCTTCTGATTTACCTATTTGTCATTTGCCTTCCTTTTGGACTTGTTGACCTACCGTGGTTCGGACTGGTCTCAACATCAATCAGCTTTGCAATTGCATTTTTGATGGTAGACCGGGTCTCGATTTTCCTACAGGATCCATTCAGCAATCGTCCGTCAGACACCCCCATGTTGAGCATTGCACGAACAATTGAGATCAACATCCGTGAAATGCTGGGGGAAACCGAGTTACCGGAAAAGCTGAATCCCGTGCGCGGCGTACTAATGTAACGATGCTGTCCTCGCAGAAAGACAGCTATGCGTCCTACCACAGTCTCTGAAAAGCGAGATACGCAGCGCCGACCATCTCGCGGTTACTTACAAGTGTCTCATTGCGTTGGATTTTTCAGCGAATTTATTGGTGAACTGCTAACAAGCGTTCCTGCGACTTCATGCTCCACACGTCGTTTAAAAATCGTTGATTTTCCTCTGTGAGGATCGACCCCAAATCAATTCCCAAAAATTGATGCTTGAGTAGCGGTTGATCGAATAGAAGAACACACGAATTGCGAAAAAGAAATGCTAACGAAAACAAATAGCGTAGTCCCGCAAACAAAACTGATAACTTGCGGCAATCGCGAGTTAACGCGTCGTGCAACAGGAGCGGCTTGCTAAAAGAAGAACGTCGATTTGGGAGATGAATCACCCGCCCCTCTTGGCCTTTACCACTACGCTAGTGCTACAATCGAGGCAGGCGGATTGTCGATGGAGCCGTCTCGTTGTCCAGCTACCCGAAATATTGGCGATGCGACATTAGCGATCCGTCCGGCGCGAGCGCCCCCCCCATTGCCCGGCGTTGGGCTATCACGACGGAGTGTGGGCGAGTCATTTGAGACTGGACAACCAATCAGCCCGGGCGCACCATTGCCCGCAACCATGCTTCTCTTCCTACCTGTCGATGATCTACGAGCACTTGTCACTAAGAATTCCTGATACGACCAAAACCATGAAATACATCACATCTGCCGCGCCGCTGGTTTTGCTGGGTACTTTCCTAGCTTTACCACAATTCTCCTCTGGGCAAAATCCTTCGCCATTGGAAACCCAGCTCGCAGCGACACCTAAGCCTCCGATCGAAGTTGCGGAAGAACACAAACCATTTCTTGCTAGTGCCCAAGCATTCGTTGACGCTTACGCAAAACGCGATTCCGAGGCGATTGGGAATATGTTTACCGCAAACGCTGAGTTTCTGGATGAATTTGGGGAACTCACTCAGGGTCGTGAAGCAATTGTCGCGGTTTTTGACAATGTGTTTCGTAATTCACAAAACGCAACAATCGATGAAATCGCAATCGAACGGATACGGAAAATCACGGACCGTGTTGTGCTGGAAGAAGGCGTCGTCTTTACGGCCGAATCTTCTGACCACGTGCGGACTCAGAGTCGTTATGTCGCGTTACATACGTTGGAGCCGGATGGCAAGTGGCGGATCAACTCGCTCAAGAATTTGCCAACCAGTAATGTCAGCCGCAAAGAACAACTTGAGCAACTTTCATGGCTGACAGGGAACTGGGTCAATGAAGATGATGATTCGGTAGTTCATACAACCTGCAACTGGTCCGAAGATGGAAACTACCTGCTACGACGCTTTAGCGTGCAAACGCGAGATGGTAATGAGATGAACGGAGTCCAGCGTATTGGGTGGGATCCAGCTAGGAAAAAAATTCGCTCATGGACCTTTGATTCCCATGGTGGATTTTTTAGCGGACTGTGGACCAAACACGACAAACAATGGCTACTGAATTCCGCTGGCGTTACAGCGAACGGTGAAACCGTCACCGCAACAAGTGCATACACCCTGCATGACGCCGAGATGGTGACATGGCAATATCGCAGTCTCATTGTGGCTGGCAATGTCCGCGAAAATATGGAACCAATCACAATGGTAAAACGTCCACCACCGCCGACCCGATCACCTAAGTGATCAAGCATATCCCCTCACGCAAAAATCCACACTTTTGAGATCCGACTGATGATGAAGACAGCATCCTACTTTCTGCTGGCTGGAGCTTTGCTCATAACGCCGATCAGCGAACTGCAAGCTCGCGGACGAGGCGGTGGGGGTGGCGGTGGCGGTCGCGCCAACATGAGCCGCGGTAACATGAGCCGCGGTAACATGAGTCGACCCAGCGTGAGTCGACCCAGCCCAAGCTTTAGCCGGCCCACACGACCAAGCTCAGGGATGCCGTCTGTCTCACGTCCCTCCATGCCCTCGACTCGACCATCTTTCCCTTCGATGCCTTCCACAAGGCCGTCTTTTCCATCCACACGGCCTTCGATCCCATCCACACGTCCTTCGATCCCATCCACACGTCCTTCGATCCCATCCACACGGCCTTCGATCCCATCCACACGGCCTTCGATCCCATCCACACGGCCTTCGATCCCATCCACACGGCCTTCGATCCCATCCACACGTCCTTCGATCCCATCCACACGGCCTTCATTACCGGGAGACAGGCCATCCACACGGCCTTCGTTGCCCGGAGACCGACCAGGTAATGGCACTCGGCCTGGCACAGATCGTCCGTCGGTGCGTCCCAGTCTGCCGGGTCTAGATGGTGGTCGTCCTTCAATCGGCGACCGCCCCAATCGCCCGGACAGGCCAAACCGTCCAGACCGGCCCAGCATCGATGATCGCCGCGCCTCGTTGAACGACCGTTTGGACCAACGTCCGGGCCATAATCACCCTCACCACGACCGACCAGGTTACGGCTGGGACAACTGGTACGACCACCACTACAGCCACCACCACCATTGGCACCACGGTTCGTGGCATCATCCATGGCGGCCGCCTACCTGCTGGAACTACTGGTGGAATCGTTACCCAGCATTGACCACATTCGGCCTGACGACGTGGGGCATCAATCGTGTCGGTTGGGCGTTTGGTTACAACAACTATTACAACCCGTACGTGACTCCCAGCACTGTCGTGATTGACAACAGCGTTTACGACTATTCGCAACCGCTCATCATGGCTCCTGGCGAAACCACGCTGTCGAGCAACCCGACAGACGCACCACCTGCAGATGTTCCGGAAGCTTCGCTGACTATCTTTGATAAAGCTCGCAATGATTTCTACTCAGGTGATTACACGGCAGCCTTAAAAGCAACCGATCAAGCTCTGAAAGATAGCCCCAATGATGCAGTGATGCATGAATTTCGAGCGTTGACTCTGTTTGCACTGGGGCAATACCAAGAATCGGCAGCCACCCTGTATGCAGTATTGAGTGTTGGTCCCGGTTGGGATTGGACAACCATGATTGGTCTCTACCCACAGGTCGATATCTATACGGAGCAATTGCGTAAACTCGAGCAATTCGTCACGGATAATCCAGATGACAATGCTGGATTGCTGGTACTTTCGTACCAGTACATTACTGCCGGACATGATCAAGCAGCCGCGACCGAATTGGAACGATTGGTCGCTCTGACACCAACCGACCCAGTTGCAATCCAGTTGCTGCTGAGTGTCGAACCGAATGCCAAAATTCCTGACCCACCCAAGGAGGTGCTTCCGCCACAACCGACGGCCAAGATTGCCAAGGACCAACTCGACGGATCATGGTCGGCAGACAGGAATGGACGTGGCTTTGAAATGGACCTGAAAGAAGACGGAACTTTTGCTTGGACGTACTCTCAGGGCGATCAATCGCAGGAAGTCACCGGCGTCTGGGATGTCGATGACAAGGGAATCTTGGCAATGGAAATGAACGATGACGGTGTGATGCTGGCTCAGGTTCTATTGAAAGACGGAAAGCTCGACTTTTACATGATTGGTGATACAGAGGGAACACCACCGCTGGAGTTCACCAAAGGGTAAATCGATCGGCTAAGAGTAGGAATGCCATATTTCCTCAGGACATAGGGCTTTTTTTCATTGCACAAACTGCAGGGCACGTTCCCAGTGCCCTGATGCGTGGTAGCCTGTGCCCTATCACCCTGTTTTCCCTGCGACCGGCGATTGATCATGAAAGACAATGAATTCCCCCGAACGATGCCACTTTTTCTCACAGGTGCTGTTCTTACCTTGCTGGGCTGCCTCGCATTCGCGGCGCCAAGCGTCGCTGGAACGTGGGTGGTAGTAGTGATTGGCGTGGTTCTGCTGATCGCTGGAATCATTCAATTGTTGACGGGCTGGTGGGCTGAGCATTGGTCGCAAAAAATCTCACCAATCATCATCGGTTTGGTTTCCACCGTCTCCGGTATTGGCCTGCTTACCGAATCTTGGATCGGGCCAAAAATGGTCATCTTGGTGATGTCCATTTTTTTCGTGGCCGGTGGTGTTTGGAAAATGGTCACCGCTTTTAGTTATCGCCCGGCAAAGGGTTGGCTCTTGCTGTTTTTCAGTGGTGTCATTGCAGTGGGTCTCGGATATTGGATGTACACACGAACGGGCGAACAAGCGTTGGAGATCATTGGCATTCTAGCCGGCATCGATTTTCTGCTGACCGGTATCTCCATACTGGCTGTTGCAATCACCGTGCGTCAACTAATGGCAGTTGTACAGGATGTATCAGAGCAGACATCGCAGGACCCGAACTCGGACAACTCGCTGGTTGATTGATTACGTTCACCAATGTTGACGAAAAAGACTTTAGTAAAAACCGTTGGGGATTTCAGACGTCATTGGCCTCAACTATTTCTGACGAATGGACTCTATACAGTCATCGCAGTCGTCCTTCTGACACCACTGTTGGCTTTGTTATCCCAATTGCTTCTCCGCCTCTCCGGGCAGGCGGTACTTGCAGATCAAGACATTCTCTTTTTCTTGCTTGGACCGGCGGGTTGGATCTGTCTGATCACGTTGGGTGCTTTGTGGCTGGGAATCATCATTCTCGAACAGGCGGCACTGATGGCCATTCTCGCAGCCCCCCTCGACCATAGGACGGGCACGGTCGTTGCGATTCGTTTTGCAATGGCACATACATGGCAAATCAGTCAGGTCACGGCCCGACTTATCTTCCGTATTGGGCTGTTGGCAGCACCGTTTCTCGGCATAGCCGCCGTCACCTACGCGATGCTGTTGAGCGAGTTCGACATCAATTTTTATCTTCAGGAAAAGCCAACTGAATTCATTGTTGCTGTTTCGATCGGAGCGATTCTGGTCATTACCTTGGCGATTTTGATATTGAGATTTGTCTTCAGTTGGATACTCGCTTTGCCATTAGTACTCTTTGAGCAGGTCCCGGCCTCACAAGCACTTCAGGAGAGCGCCCGTAGGACGGTCGGATCGCGGTTTCGAATCGTCTCACTGTTCACCATCTGGATTCTTGCTGGATTCGGCTTATCTGCCTCGGTGACATCAGCGGTGGTTTGGGCTGGTCGATTTATCATCACGGACACAGTCACCTCCCTCAGTCTGCTGGTCATCACGCTGGGATGTTTCCTGCTGATTTGGGCGATCGTCAACTTAGTGATCCAGATGATCAGCAGTAGCCTGCTTGCCGCGCTTTGGTTGAACCTGTATCGGGAAATTGGATGCGACGACGGAAACTTCAATTTCACAAATTACAATTCAGCAATCTCATCTGACACACATAGCGGAATCCGCATCACGGGCAAACGTCTCATCGCAGGCAGCCTGATTGGATTGACAGCGGCAGCAATCATCGGAATCTGGACGCTGGAAAGTGTTCGTCTCGAAGATGATGTTGAGATCATTGCCCATCGTGGCGCCTCTGCTGTCGCTCCTGAAAACACTTTGGCTGCGATGCGGCAAGCCATCGACTATGCCACTGACTGGGTTGAGATCGATGTACAGGAAACAAGTGACGACCAGGTCGTTGTTTTCCACGACAGCGATTTCATGAAGTTGGCCAAGATCGATCTCAAGATTTGGGATGCAACCATGGCTGACCTCGAAACGACTGACATTGGCAGCCACAAAGATCCCGCATTCAGTAGCGAACGTGTTCCGACCTTGTCTGAGTTACTCACTACCTGCAAAGGAAAAACAAAGGTCGTCATTGAACTGAAATACTACGGTCATGACAAAGACCTCGAGCAGCGGGTGTTGAACATCGTGAATGCTCATGAAATGTCATCTGATGTGATGTACATGTCTTTGAATCTGGATGCCGTGATCAAAATGAAACAGTTGAATCCAAAGTGCCGTGCGGGTTTGCTAATGTCGGTACTGGGCGGCAAGATCCAGGACACCAAAGCAGACTTCCTTGCCGTCAATGCAATGTTCGTCAATCGATCCTTTATCCAACGTGCTCACGCCAGTGGAAAAGAGGTTTACGTATGGACCATCAATGATGCTGTAACCATGTCCCGGATGATCGGTCTTGGCGTGGACGGACTCATCACGGACAAACCCGACCTTGCACGGCAAGTGCTGGCTGAAAGATTAACTTTGAATCCAGCAGAACGACTGTTGCTGGAACTATCCGAAACGTTCGGTGTAGCACCTGTGGTAACCGAACAGTAAACCCCGCTGGACAGATTTTAAAACACTGCTGCAGCTAAGCTATTCGGGAAGCGACACATCGGTCCAGTTCCAACGACACTCATACTGCCGATTGCTCTTGGGATTGATCAATTGAAATGTTGCGATCGAACCAATTGGTAAATCAACGGTTGTTGCTGGCACCACCATTTCGATCAATTCAGGTTGTCCGATGGGGTACGACCAAATCTGAAATTGTTCGTAAGGCCTACCCGACGGCATCAGGATCCATATTTGGGCCAGTCCGGTGTCGTTGACAATAGTGAATCGAAACCGGCCCTGATTCTCAACCACTTCTGCCATGTCTCTTGGAAGCATGGTTTCAAAAACGCCAACTGTTTCAACACTTAGTGGGATGGAGGTCATATCGAAACGAACGCCCCAGTGATACTTACCCGTCTCAGCTTTTGATCGGTAAAACTCGGGGATCAATGATGGGGTACGGCACCGGTACTGTAAATTCTCATCAATCGTGGCCAGATGAAATCCCAATTGGTCATTCTCCGGAGAGTCAGCGATCCGTCGCATTCTGATTCGACTGTACGAATAAGGTTGCCACTCTTGAGCATCTGTCGTCGCACCCCAATCCCTCAAATCAAAAATACGATTGTCAGAGATAACTTCGACGCCAAGTATCGAGGGTTCTTGCAGCGTCTCAACTTCTTGATAAGTGACGTCTGCAATTTCGTGGACAGGCTCTGAATCCAGCAACTCCAGAATTTTCTTGTAAAGTGGACTCGTCCTGGTCACTGCTTCCAGCACATAGCTTTGCTGAGCAGCAATCTCCTTTGATCGGTAGAGCATGTACGGCAGAGTGAACACGAGTGCCAAAAACAAGGGTGCCCAGATGTAGGTTGGCCAATCTTTGATGGCTAATAAAGTACTGAAGACGTGCCGTGAGGCAGATTTTTTCAGCCACTGAGCAGTCGCCAAAGCTGTACTCTCGTCACTCAGTGAAACGGGTTCTCCGGATTGTCGCCGAGATCCCTTGGCCTGAACCTCGATTGGATTCCATGGTTTACCGGTAGATTCTGGTGTTGAAACCAAACCTTCGACGTTGCAGCACCGTTGTCTTGCAACACAGTACCCATGCTGCACCAGCGTGGACACTTCGAGATCAGTGAAACGGTCCATGTCAGTTCGAATCAGTGCTGCCTGTCTCTGAATCTCAGGGTGAGGAGCGTATGGGTCTTGCCCCTGTGTCACGATCTGCGTGATCGGAATAAAAAGCGAACCCGAGCTTCGCTCAAACGAATTCATTTCGAGTTGGTAGACTCGATCCATGAGTATGTCAGTGGCCCTCATTGCAGTGGACATCAAACCACCAGCTCGGCCATCTGCACGAACCTTAAATGAGGCACCCGCGTTGCTAACCAAAATGCCATCAATTCTGTCCGTGCTCGTCCTCAAACACGGCCGACCAGCTTCCTGTTCCAGCACCCGACTAATCAACTGACGATTCAACCAAATCGCATCTGTTCCTTCCATCGGATCAGGCGAATCACTGTATTCATGCAACAATGACTGGGCCCCTTCATCAAGCAGCGAAACCCTTTGAAAAACGGGATCCCGGTGCAGTTCCTCTGTCTTCAGCACCGACCCAATGTTATTAAAAGCGGCGATCACATTTTCGTCTGATGGACTGCTGCTGTCAGATGTTCCCTGATTTCTGCTCAGGATTTTCCACAACCTTCCCAAGGGTGTTTCGTCTGAATGTCCGGCTGCATTTCGTAGAACGCCGAGAATCGCAGTTCGATTCAAGATATCGCGTTCACCAAATTCAGCAGTCTCTCGCAAGGCTGAGCTTTGCAAATGCCGAAACATCCGGAGGCCAAGATTGTCATAGATCCCGCCATCCGTAAACGCATGCCGTGAAAACTCACCCTCCAATGCTCCCACATCACTCCCACGCAACTCGAGCGGTGGAAAGAAACCCGGAAAAGCAGATGACGCAGCAACCGCCATGGCGACCGTAGCCAAACCGATTTGCTGTTTTTCGAACTCATCGTGTCCGCTGGCAGTACGTCGATGCAACAACAAACCATCGCGGTGGAAGGCACACAGCGATCCTTCACTCAGATCAGTCGACAGAATGTAAAGCCTTGGCGTATCAGGAAGACTGAAAAGACCCACATCACCATACAGGAACTTTTGGTAATGCTGCTCCAATAGCCCAGCACGAGTGTATTGCCGCCACGCCTGCAGACGTACGGTACGCCGCCCCCAATTCACCATGGAAGCCAATGGAAAACGACGGACAATACGGTTGCGTACATCCATCTGCAGGAAGCGAATCAAATCGCCTGAAACCTGATCAAATTCTTCATCGCTTCCGCAGTAACGATCCCAATTCAGGACCATATGCGCAGCGACAACACTCCCTCCTGAGACGGAGGTAATTTGATTCACATTCTGGATAAGTCCAGCATCACGCAAATACCGGATCACACCAAGATGGTAGAGCGAGGCGCGAAATCCACCACCGGATAATGCGAGCCCATAGCGATTCATCAATCAGATCTCGAAAACCAAAACTGTACTGAGACGATCGGAAGGTCGTCCCGTTTACGACTATCCTCACGACAAGCCTAGGCTCAAATAACTGTACTGGTACAAAAAAGTGATGTCGAGTGGATGAAAAGAGCCTGAAATCAGAAAGGTACCGACGATCCAAACTGCCAGGAAACACGCTAAATCCTATCGCCCGCACATCTGTCAGAAGCGTCACACGGGATAGTTCCCGTTCGCACCGAATCGCCGGCAATCAGACGTCCGGGCGCCGCTGGACTGTCAATCCGTGGATTCCACCAACGGCAAGTCACAGCATTGCAGCGCCATCAGGGTTTCGACGTTGCCGAATCACCTACTTTGGGCTCAGTGCGAGAGTTGACCATTCGGATGGCCTCATCGGCAAAACGCTGTCCAAGGATCACATAACCATCGGCAGAGTAATGCAGGTCATTCTTGATCATCTGTCCTCGGCGATTCTTGCCATCATTCAGATCATCAGTATCTACCCAAACGCAATTTGAATTTCCCTTGGCCAAAGCAACCTGCTGATTCCGCACCAGCGTCCAATGTGGATACTTTTGATTCTGCATATCAAAATCGCTCAAACGTCCAATCACAAAATTCAAATCGTTGCGGCCCAGATCGGAAGCTAGTTGCCCAAACAAACCATTCAAACTGTCGCCGTAAATATCTCCATGTTTTTCGTTTGCATCACGCTCTCCCTGCATCCAGACGAAGGTTGCCGTCTTGATGCTCTTGCCGCCGGCTTTCATTTCTGATTTCACTTTTTGCATCAGACGATCATACAGATCACCAGTCTTATCAGGGCGATTGCCATCAACTGACTTCCAGTCTTTGTACCATCTGCGAATCGGTTGCCCGCCGTGAGCATCTTTGACAACAATCACGTTATCTTTTCCAAATGCTTTTTCGACTGCCGGAGTGAAGGATTCTTCAGGTTTCATACCGGCCATATTCGACTGACCGGACAGAATAAACAAATGCACACCCACATCACCATCATCTTCCGCAAACAGAGACGAAGAGCTGAATCCGGAAACACTTGCCAAAACGGCGATCGCCACCATACTGACACTCAGCATTGCTCTAGTTCGGTATCGTCCGCTGCAGGAAATGGTGGCCGCGTCGGTGCAGAAGGTACTGAATGTATTTTTCGAAATGGGTTCCATTGGTGAGATCTCTTTGATGAACTTGATTTTCATACCATCCAAGCGACTAGCTAAACCTGCACGCTGCTACTTGCCCAATAACTCGTCTTCGGTCAAACGTTGCAGTTGCTGCTCACGACTACCTACGGCCAAGCTACCATCAGACGGATGAACTTGAATTGAGTACAACCAAGAATCGCTGACACTGACGTTCGCGCTCACTTCCATTGTATCAGGCCTAACAACGCGTACGATTCCATCATCACAGGCTACGGCAAGCCAATCACCCTGCGTACTCCAAGTCATGGAAAGAGGAATTGCATCCAAACGACAAAACCGAACCAACCGGCCAATGGTCGGCTGCCAAAGTCGAACGGTACGATCGTTGCTAACTGATGCCAACATCGGCAGTCTGCGAATTCCAGATCCTTGACTCGAAGGCCGTAGTTTCAATTCATTTACTGCGCGAGTGTGATTATTCAGCGTCCTCACTAATTCGCCCGACTCAATGTCCCAAACCCTGATATTTTGATCAAGTGCGCCGCTGACAATGAGATTTGCATCAGCAATCACTTGGATTGTTGTCACGCCTTTGGAATGCCCCCTGAACCGTCGAATCGGTTGCTGCAGACCGAGACGCCAGATGGCTATCTCATGGTCAAGACTACCCGTTGCAAAAGTCTCGTTGTCGATCCACGCGACTGATTGAACAGTGTCATCATGACCGGCAAATGTACTCAGCAGGTCTCCCTTGGGCCACGACCGAATTTCAACCAACCCCATCTCCGCTGGAGTTCCACCAGCCACTGCCAACTTCTGACCATCTGGTGAAAGTGTCAGAGACTGAATTGAAACTAATGTACTAGTCAATCGTCGTTGAGATCTCAGCCCTGACCACTCAGACACCGTCATGTAGGACTGCGATGCTGCAATGACGGAATTTCCGGCCGGATCAAAAACCACCGCAGTAATCGGTGGCTCTGCCGCAGTAGCTCCACTTGCCAATGCAAAATACAGCAAGCAGACACAACAACCGATTACCTGGCGTCCCTTTCGGTTGCGACAGATCATTCGCTCGACTGAGTCGGTCACTCTCACAACGGCCGAGTGGTGGCTGAAAAGAATATTCATGCGATTAATTCTGACACCACATCGGCTTCATACGGTGCAATTCGCACTGGCCGACCATCATCAGTTTGAAATTCTCTTTTTGGATCGATTCCCAGCAGGGTGTAAATCGTGGCCGCCAAATCGGATGGTGTCACAGGCCGATCCAATGGTGATTCACCGACAGGATCACTGCTTCCAATCACTTGTCCACCAGCAACACCACCACCAGCCATCAAAACGCTGAAAACCCGCGGCCAATGATCTCGCCCACCGCGTGTGTTGAGCTTTGGAGTTCGTCCAAACTCACCCATCACGACAACCAAGGTTTCATCCAGCATCTCTCTCTGCTTCAGATCCCGAATCAGTGCCGACAACGCAAGGTCAAGAGATGGAATTAAACCAACGCCGACCTTCGCCCCCGCAAACCCATCCTTTAGACGGGTCTGCAAATTTTCATGTGTGTCCCACCCACGATTATTGACGGTTACAAAGGGCACTCCTCTTTCCACCAAACGACGTGCCAGAAGGCAACTTTGGCCGATTGACTTGCCACCATACCCTTGCCGAACCGCGGCCGGTTCGTTTTTGAGTTGAAATGCGCGTTTGGCATCTTCAGAAGCGATCAGCCGATAAGCCCTCTCCAAGTCTGGATCAGATGGAGTGTTTACCTGTTTAGATTTTTGCTCCTCGAACGCATTCATTGCTGCAACAAATTGCCGACGGCGATCCAACCGCGTTAAATTCAAACCCTGATAAAAATCGAGATCACGAACCGCAAAATCGGGTTTGGAAGGATCACTCCCAACAGAAAATGGACGAGTTGCTGCCGGTAAATATCCGCTACCCGTCAAACGACTACCTCCCACGTTGAAACTGGGCACCGCAATATTGGAAGGCAAAACACCAGGCCCATCATGCAACTGGGAAACCACTGCTCCATACGCTGGGTATTCAAGCACGGGCGTGGGCTTGTATCCCGTCATCAGATAATGCGTTCCAAAGTTGTGTTCGCCCAACGGAGATGTCATTGATCGGACAACCGCGATTTGATCCATCACGGCTGCTGTCTGGGGCAAGCACTCACTGAACCGAATTCCAGAAACACTCGTGGGAATCGTGCCCAGTGGTCCACGCACCTCCAACGGTGCATCAGGCTTGGGATCAAAGGTCTCGAGATGACTGGGACCACCATCAAGCCAGATCAAAATGCAGGACTTGGCTTTTGCTGCTGTACTTCGTTCAGCCGCATGAATTCGTTGATGTCGCAGGTAGTCACCCAGCCCCAATCCCAAAGCCGTCAAACCACCAATTCTGATAAGTTCGCGGCGTCTGAATCCACCAAACCTCTGTGCTTCACTCATGGCAGCTTCACTCATGACAGGGCGTTCCTTGCTGATGATTTGCGGCATGGTATTTGATCGGGTTGACTGCTCTTGAATTGGCATGAGGTAGACAGGAAACGACTAACTACCACCACGGCAGTGTTTCAGTGATTGGTAACAAACTCTTTCGAAGTCAAAAGGCTCCACACAAAATCCTCCAGCAGCTCTCGTCTGTCGCCGTTACTTTCGCTCAAATGCCGACTCCAAAATTGCCTTTCACCTTCCGTGACTGACCTTGACAACGCAGCGAGATAAAACGCTTCGACAATCGCATCATTTTCTCTACCCGCCTCGATCAGGCGTGAAAGACGCCCCCCTTCGGAAGCGATCCTCCGATTCAGCACAGGGCCATTGAGCAGATGCAACTTGAGCGTCATACCCCCGACATTTTCAACAGACACAGGCTTCTCACAGCTATCCTCACGCGAACATCTCCCGAACGCGTCGAGGGTTCGGGACTCAGCTTGTGGATTTCCCAGTGTCACCGCCCGCGTACCCAAAGGACTTTCACCGTAGATTTCAGGAATTTCCAGCACATCAGAAATGGCATCTGCCAAAACCTCTGGCTCCAGAGGTTGGTCCATCCGGTGCGAGTAATACCGGACATCACTCTCGTTACCGCGAACGGAGCGACTGCTCCGAGCATAGGCATCACTATCAGCGATGAGTCGCAAGGTGTGGCGGATATCAAATCCATGTTCAGTAAAATCATCCGCAAGCATTTCCAGCAGTTTCGGATGTGTTGCAGGATTCGTATCTCTTAAATCATCGGCGGGCTCAACCAATCCACGACCCATCATCGATTTCCACAAGCGATTCACGATGGCCCGTGCGAAGTAGGGATTTTGATCTGACACCAACCAATCAGCAAATGCATTCAGCGGTTCATCGCTATCCTCGAGAAACTGCGTGCCTGGAATCCGCGCCCGCGCTTTTTTTCCAGTTTTGGGATGGATCACCTGTCCCTTGTGCGAAACCTCAACGATCTGTCCCGAACGCACCTTGGCAAAGATCGCGGCCAACCCGTGGTAGTCATCCTGAGTCCAGCGATCCAGTGGATGATCGTGACAATTGGCACAACGTAATCGGCTGCCCATGAACAATTCGCTTGCGAATTCTGCCTGCTCGCGCGGCCCACTCACTGTGCGATAAAAATTCGCTTGCCCAAACTGATGCGTGTCACCCGTCGCCTTCAACAGTCTTGCGGCGATAACATCGTAGCCGGTATTTTCCGCAACCTGTCGCCGCAGCCATTGATGATACTGCTGAGCACCTTTTTCATTACCTGGCTGCGCATGGATCCTTAGCAACCTAGCCAACTGCAAAGTCCAATATTCAGTGAATGCTTCAGAATTCAACAAACCGTCGATCAAATTGGAGCGGCGTTTGAACTCATCCTCGGCAAGAAAGCTACGCATGATTTCGACATCAGGTAACCTTCCAGTCAAATCCAGTACAACTCGCCGCAGAAAATCATCATCATCTGCAGGATCAGAAGCAGAGATACCCAGCGTAGTTAGGAGATGATCCACTGACTGATCGATGAACTGCTTCTGTTTTCCTGCAGCGTCCGTAACGGAAGCACTGACTTTGCCTGGTTGCTCGTCAAAGGGAAGGATAATTTCGACGGGCTTGACCTGACTGAGATAACGGGCGATGACAATGTGACGCCCATTTCGCAGCACACGAACTGTAGCTGTCTGCGCATCCACATCGACAGCGGCTGAATCTTCAGGTGTAAAAACCGTTTCGCGAGTGACATCTCGGAAAGAGCCGTCTGAAAAGTAAGCAACAGATTTTAAGTCAAGTCGTGCATCCGGATCACGGACCACGATTGACGATGGCGAAACTTCCAAACGCGAAAACTGTGGACGCGACTTCGAGGCATTGCGTTTAGCGCCAACTCGAATCCAATTTTTCAAACGTGTTGCCGCTGCTGACTCGGGATCAAGTCGAAATCCACCCCCATGCTCCATTGCTTCGGTCGGCTTCATCAACACCAGACTCTGGTCCGGCTCCAGCAGATTGACCCTACGCCCCTTGAGTTCCAAAGCGATGGCGCGATAGTCTGCGACAGGATCACTACCATACAACGATAACTTGAAACCTCCTCGCCCAATCGCTGCACCATGACATGCGCCGGTGTTGCAACCAGATTTGGTCAAAACAGGAATGACATCATGGTCAAAATCGATGGCTGGTTCCGACTCTACGGGCAGCACAGCGGCTAAAAGCATCCACCAGACAAACACCAATCACTCCTGCTCTGAAGACGATTCGGTCGTGGTTTTGTTTTGATCGCGTTTGGCACCTCTTTGCACTCCGTATTTCTGAGACCAGTTCTGCAACACCTTCTGTGCCTCAGGTGTCCCATAATTGTTGAGCCGGCCAGAGTTCACAACAGTCGATGCGATTCGTGCCAATTCCTTTTTCGCCATTTCATTCTCGGCAACATACTCATCAACTTTGGTTGCGGCTTGACGCACCTCTTCGGCACTGGCCTGCTTATTGATGACACCTCTGAGCAATGCCGTCAATTTGGGGTCACGTAGTGCATTACCCGCGTCCTTTGCAGGATTCGAGTTCTTTTGACCTCGCGTCATACGCGAACGACCGGCATAACGCGGTTCAAGTTCAGCCATTGTCGGTATCTTGCCACCACCAGAAACAGCAGCGATGGACTTAAGAATCTTTGGCCCATCAACCTGCAATTGTGGTTGAACGAGCGCAAAATTACCGGTGACCTTACCTTGTTTTCCAACCAGAACCGTCACAATGACATTGCGATTGAGACCATACGATCCGGGCCCCTCCTTGCCTTCCATGGACATCCCGTACTTCACATCCTCGCTGAACATGCGTTGGACATTTTTTGACCACTTGGCTGTTTCGGTCGCATCATCAGTCAAAAAGACTACCGCGACATTCATCCCCTTGGTTTTTTTCTCAGCTGCAAAATTCGTCACGGCCCTCATCAGCCCAAACCCAGGTCTGGTCCGCTCATGCATGAACACCAGCATGATTGACTGATCCTTGGCATCAGCAACAGGATCAAACGATCGCCCCTCCGATTCACCTGACAGGGACGTTACTTTGAATGCAGGCAGGGCTTCTCCGACCTGCGGTCCCGAAAAAACAGGATCACTTGCCTGCTGCTCGACATCCTGAGCTTGTGCAGGAGGTGCATACTCTGCCAATGCAAAGAGAGCTGACATCAGGAGAATCGACCGAACAAAGCTGGACATTCAGAGTTCCTTTCAACGAGACGGGAATTCGCAAACCATTCATTGTGGCAGAGAAAAAATCAACGTGCTGCCCCACGGTCAAAAGAAAGTTAAAATAGTAACCACCGGGCAGGGCAAACCAGATATAGAGCAGCAATGCCATGCGAATCGTGTGCTCAGTCCACCACGGGAACCTGAGAAGAACACTGTGATTTACTACAAACACTGACCAGCAACTCGGGAATCAGAGACTTTCACGAGCTCGGCCACCGTTTCCAGCATTAGACGAAACAGCCGGACTGAGGTAGCTAGAACACGAAGTCCAGGTGACGCGTGCCCAGCGAAGTCACCCCATAGTGAACATTGGTTGACGCTGCCGTGGGCCAGATCAACGCATGGGCGTCAGATTCTGAGGCCGGGGCAGGTTCCAAAACGATTAGGCAAGTCATAACGGTGCTTCCGACGATCAGTTACGAAAAGATACTGGAAAGCCGTATCTACCGGAGCGGATCACTGCGATAGTAGATAATGAGTCAGGTATGGCCGTCCTGATGCTGCTTGACGAACCACAGATTTGGTCTCAGTCTTGCAACAAATGGCTTACCAGCGTGTGCCGCAAAGCTGCACAACAAACCGTGAATTCCCTCATGTTGGATTCAGAACCGAGATAGCCGGATGAACTTCACGTGGTGATTTCCATCACCTGCAAAGCAACTCCATGGCAGAGAAACTCACTCATACAACCTTCAGAAGAAGGCAACGACCATGTGGATCAAGATAGCACTTGGCATCACGACTCTTGCAGCAATCACAATGGGAGTTGTTCCATTCTTGCAGTCGCGAGATGGAGATATCACTGACGACACACTGATGACCTACAAAGTCAGTCGAGGAAATCTCAATGTTACGATCACTGAAAACGGGATGCTGGAAAGTTCCAACAACGAAGAAATCAAATGCATGGTAAAAGGCGGCAGCACTGTGCTGTGGGTAATTGAAACAGGCACGATTGTTCAGGCAGGTGAAGAACTGGTTCGCATGGATACTTCGTTAATCGAAGACAACATTACTCAGCAACAGATCACATATGAACGTGCAGTCGCCAACGACATCATTGCGCAAAGTGAAGTGGACGTCGCACAAACGAACATCGAAGAGTACCTCCACGGCACGTATCTCGAAGAGCGAAATACGATTGAAAAATCGATTTTCGATTCGGAAGAGATGGTCAAGAAGAAACAACTGGCTTTCGAGTCTTCCTTGCGACTCGCGTCAAAAGGCGTGTATGGATCACTGCAAATGGAAAGTGAACAGTATGCGGTTGACTCAGCACGCAAGGATCTCGAATTGCAAAAGAAGAAGCTTGAGACCCTTGACCGCTACAAAAAGAAAAAGACGCTTCAACAATTACAGAGCGCATTGAATGCCGCACAGGCGAGACTTGCGGCAGAGAAAGCATCGCTGAAACTTGCGAAAGACAGGTTGGATCGCGATAAGGAGCAGCTAAAGAACTGTATCATCACTGCCCCGGCGGAAGGCATGGTCATTTTCCCATCTGCAGCCGAATGGAAAGAGACACCTGACATTGAAGAAGGTGCCCGGGTACGAGAACAGCAGACGCTTTTGATGATCCCAGACACGAGCAAGATGCAAGTGAAGGTTGGAGTTCACGAATCCAAGGTGAGTCGTCTTCGCATCGGAATGACAGCCAAGGTTGCACTGCAGGATCTGGAATTGACCGGCAAGATTGACGAGATCGCGGAAGTCACCCGTCCGGCGGGTTGGTGGACCGGCAACATGGTGAAGTATGACACCATGATTCGCTTGGACCCCCAACCTGGACTTAAACCGGGCATGAGTGCTGTCGTGGACATTGTGCTTGCGAGTTACAACGATGTTCTCAAGGTACCTGTTGCTGCGATTGTCGAGTCAGCAGATGGATACCTATGCTGGATTCGCAACGGCGGTAAGATCGAAAAACGGACCGTGACACTGGGCGACACGAATGATGAATACACCGTTGTTGAATTAGGTTTATCGGAGGGTGATGAAGTCGTACTCAATCCTCTTGCCCACCTCGAGCAAGCTGAAAAAGAGGCGTTAAAACCGAACAACGCCGATACATCCAATGACACGCCACCACAAATGCCTGCCAAGAAAACCAGGGACGAGTCGAAAACCAAAACTAAGCAGAAGGACTCGTCAGACGCTTCAAAGAAAAAAGCCACCGACCCGGAGAGCCAAAAGTTGCTGAAAGCGGGCGACAAGAACGGAGACGGTTTTCTACAAAAGGATGAACTTCCAGCAAAAGACCAAGCGAACTTCCCCAAAATCGACACCAACAAGGATAACAAAATCAGCATCTCTGAGCTGAATACTGCCCTGAAGGCGGCAAAGGGTAGATGAGCAGACTATTTGGGCAGACACTGCTACTGGGCCTCAAAAGTCTGTTGCTACAAAAGATGCGATCTGCCCTCGCCGCACTCGGTATCTTCATTGGTACCACGACCGTCATCTGGCTGGTAGCGATGGGCGAAGGGGTCAGCCATGACGCACAACAGCAGATCATGGAGTTGGGTGCCAAGAACATCATCATCCGAAGCGTTGAACCTCAGTCGGCAGACAGTGCTTCAGAGAGAGTGAAGACGTACGGTTTGCTGCGGAAGGACTACAAACGCATCCTTGCCAATGTCCCGACCATCACTGGTGCCGTTCCGATGCGGGAACTGAAGCGACAATTTTTGGTCGACGGCAGAACTGCAGATGTCAATTTGGTGGGATGCACGCGTGAGTACCTTGAGCTAAATCATCTTCAAATCGCCCGCGGCCGGTGGATGTCTCCCCAGGATAAAGGCGTCAACGTCATTATCCTCGCTGACCAAACAGCCAAACGACTGTTTCCGCTCAGTAATCCAATCGGCAAAAAAGTGGGGGTCCAGAGTGATGTTTACACCGTTATCGGGCAAACGAAAGCTCGAGCAGCTGCAGCCGCGATTGGCGGCAGCCTAGAAGCTCGCGATTACGCGTTTGATGCCTACATTCCCCTGAAGACATTTGAGAAGCGTGTTGGTGATACGATCATGACGCGTCAGGGCGAAGGCTTCAATTTCCGAGGAGAAATCGTCGAACTGACGCAAATCACACTAACAGTCGACGACATTAAAACGGTCGATGCTACGGCCGCGATTGTTGAGCTTCTTCTGAAAGAAAATCACGAGCAGGAAGATTATGCCGTCGTGGTTCCCAAAGAGTTACTGGCGCAAGCTGCGCGTACCAGAGCGATGTTCAACGTGTTGCTGGTAGTGATCGCTGGCATCTCACTGCTGGTTGGTGGCATCGGCATCATGAATATCATGCTGGCAACGGTCACCGAACGAACACGTGAAATTGGAATTCGGCGTGCGTTGGGTGCAAAACGAAGTGACATCATTTCCCAGTTTTTAACCGAAACTCTGGTGCTAACCGGAAGTGGTGGATTACTGGGAGTCCTATTTGGGTTGTTGTGCAAGCCGCTTTTTCAGTCATTACGTTTCCTTGTCCTTTTGATCGACCCCAATTTATTGCCGCCTACAGTCATGAATCTCGAGCCGAGAATCGCCGCGTGGTCAGTTGGTCTTTCCCTGTTCATCTCGTTGGGTGTCGGCTTAATTTTTGGCGTCTATCCCGCTCGCCGCGCCGCGCACATGAATCCAATTGATGCTTTAAGACACGAGTAAACAACGATCGTTTGTGCAACAAACGCAAAAGCAAAGAACCTTGATGTTCTCATGGCCCACTATCCGGAAGGATCTGAGCGGAGCGATCTCATCGCATCGGTGCGACCGTTTAATAATCGAATTCCAAAGATGAGTTCATCGCGGGCCCAACCCGCATCCGCCATCACGACAATCACACGTCGACATGATCTCGATGCTCTACGAGCCATTGCGATACCTCTCAGATTCCTCTTATTGGCTGTACCTCGCACACATGCCATTGGTCCTGATTCGGCAATTCATCGTGTGCGCCTGGCCGCTATCCGCGTTCTCCAAATTCACCTTGGTGTGCGGTGCAACCACTGTCAGTTTGCTGATTTCATATCACTTGTGCATTCGGTACACGTGGTTGGGAAACTTACTGAATGGCCCGAGAAAACGCCCACAGCCGATTTTGATGGCCACGCTTTCCAGCAGAAATATAGAGATCCCACAACCCAATTCGTCTAGCCAATCGGGCGACTGATTACATCTCTCACCACGTCATCCCGTAGAATCGGCCGAGACGCAGTTGATGGTGCCACCAATCATCACCGGCGAGATGCTACACATTTGTCCACTGTCGTAATGGATTTGCAGAGCCTACTTGCGCACCAATCACTTGCCTCAGGGCTCTTAAAAGCAAGTGACAAATTTCGCTAACGCAGTGATTGTCGTTTCTTTTGCAAAAAACAAGACATTGAAATGTTCGAG
>Ga0315322_10000290_pt1 | contig 35924 bp, 24 predicted proteins | sample M110021515metaG_FD_203461 | JGI IMG/M metagenome (GOLD analysis project Ga0315322, IMG submission 203461) | Ammonia-oxidizing marine archaeal communities from Monterey Bay, California, United States - M1 100m 21515 | ecosystem: Environmental > Aquatic > Marine > Intertidal zone | place: USA...
AACCAGTCACATCCACACTGGCTGCAACAGCGTCCGATACACCTGCAGTGGAATCCAGGTTGGCACTGCCTGCCGTGTTGATTCCGACTAGATCAAGTGACGAGCCTTCACTGATCGTCACCGAACCTTCCGAATTGAAGGTCAAGCTGCCTGCATTCAAAGTACCTGAACCTGAACCTAACGCTATCGATGTGCCAGAAACGTCAAGCAACCCAGTCACGGAAACACTCGTTGCACCTGCATCGGATACACCTGCAGTGGAATCCAAGTCGGCACTGAGTGCTGTGTTCGTTCCTACAAGATCAAGTGAAGAATCTTCACTGATCGCCACCGAACCTCCCGAACTGAAGGTCAAACTGCCAAAGTTCACCGTATTGCCAACATCATTGCCAATGGCGATTGTGCTGCCGGCAAAGTTGGCATTACGGGCAACCACAATGTCGCCATCCAGACCATCAGAAATACTTCCGGTTGTGGTGACTGTCAGTTCATCTACATCCACATCAAACAGCAAAAGATCATTTTGGGCAGCAAGGACGAAATCCTGTGCATCAACTGTGACCTGACCACCAAAATCATTCCACTGATTATCTAGGGTAATCATTCCAGACGCAGAAAATACAGCATCACCGGCTGCATTAATGTCCTCACCATTCACAGCCTCCGCGCCGTCATCAATCGAGCCACTCAGCGCTGAAGCAGAGAACGCTCCTGCCGCATCAATATCCCCAAAGCTGATGTCGGTAGCATCAACAAAACTAAGGCTCGAACCTGAGGCATGCACAGCACCTTGAAAATCATTTGCTGAGTTCTCAAGTACTACCGCATTTGCGTTCAGGGTCGTCACACCACCTACTACCAATAACCCTGATTGTGTTTGCAGCAAATCACCCGACGTATTTACAAGAAGATCGCCTGTTGTGGTTATAGCTGCATTCAAAACAAAACTACTGCCAAGCGACCCCAGAGTAACATTATTCGCATTAATTGATGCATCAGCATCCTGCGTCAAGCCCTCAGCATCAATGAGCAGATCACCGCTATTCGTACTGAGTGCAACATTCTGAAGCTGCACCACATCAGCTCCATCTCCACCGACGATTTCCAACCTTCTCCCGAGACCCTCGACCGTTACCCTATCGTCCAGATCTCCTGCAAGAACAGTCACTCCATTACTACCATTGATATCAGTGAGAGCAACACTAACGGACGAGGCGTCGATTCGAGTAACCCCAGCCCCCGCAGCGATAGAATCACTCGCAGAGGATATGATCAGATCGCTACCAGCCAGAGATAAATTAATGTCATCAACAGTGGCATCGCGAATATCTGTCACGGAAACGTTGCCGCCAGTGAGCAGCACTTCCGTTGATGCAATCGTATAAGCCTCATTTGTGCCGGCAATGTCGCTGTCAATCAGGTCATTACCCACGGCGTCCTGTATGGTAGGTGTTGCAGCAAGCGCTAATTCAATGGAACCAGCGGAAGTTCCTGTGTTTACAGTAACGTGGAAAGTAGCATTACTGCCCGCGACAGATGAGATTGACGCATCAGCGATTGAATTCACCAGGCGGAAGTCGGAACCATCGACATCAACACCCGTTACGTCTTCACTGAACGTAACGACGTAACTCACCTCTGTCGCATTTGTGTGATTGCTGTCCTCTCGTACCACGGAAGTCACAACCGGATTCAGTGTGTCGATTGAAATGCTGCCTGAACTTCCCACACCCGGGTTCTGAAAATCGACATGGTCCGTGTAACTACCCCCAAGAAGTTGCACCATCCCATCCCCGGCGAAATTGGACGCAGCTTCAAATGTTGCTGTCCAAACGGTGTCTTGTCCACTGAATCCGCTGAGAATTCCGTTGGAGACAACTAGGTCAGTTTCATCGAAGCCAACTGGATCTTCACTAAATGCAATGGTGACTTCTGTTGTGTTGCTAGCACTGCTGAGCAAGCTTCCATTGAAGGTGATCGTCGATGTTGGATTTCGCGTGTCGATATCCGCAGTGTCTGAACTGCCGCCTCCAGGATTTCCCGCAGCATCCTCGTAGCTACCCGCTACAAGCTCAACCCCACCTGTGCTGTCAACATTGGAGTCAGCTGTAAAGAATGCCGTGTAGGTAAAGTCTGAACTGTCGTAACTACCAGCGGTAATGCTTCCATTAGAGAGAATCAAGTCTCCCTCATTGAATCCGCCTGGAACTTCACTGAACGCAATATCTTCACTGAACGTAATAGTCAGTGTTGTGAAATTGCTTGTCGAAGAAAGAAAATCTGCAGCTAATTCAACAGTTGCTGTCGGGCTTTCCGTATCAAGAAGTTGGTTGAAATTTGTGACATGTAAATTCTTCGTCAGGAGCGTTTCGCCGATCTCGCCATGCGAGTACTCCAGGTCCCAGTTCCCACCCAAGCTAATTGATCCTGTCTTGTCGGTCGAAGCAGTCACATCAGCGTCAGTCACGCTCGCCAAAGCCGAAGCAAAGGCTTCACCGATTTCACCCTGAGCGACATTACATCCGTAGATGAAAATGTCGCCGCTATCTGACAAGGCGTTCTGAAGGCTGGTCAACAATCCCGCGTATTGACCAAGATTTTCCGAAGTTAGCTGATGCGAACCGAGCGAAATCTTGCCAGGGGCACCATGGGAAAGGATGTGTATTGCGTCGAGACTGTGCTTACTGTTTAGCGACCGAGTAATGTGCTGTGTTGCATCTTCGTCAGATTCAAGAACGACAACATCAAACGCTTCAGACAGGCTGGTCTCGAGGAGATGATAGCCTTCTATACTTGCATCGAGGAACACGACCTCGCTGGAAGCAGCGAGTGCGTCCACTTGCTGCTGTTGAGTGTTTGTGACCTGTGTGTTGGTGTTTGTTTCGTGGTGCTCTGTGTGAGTTTCATTCAGTATGCCCAGAGTCGAGAGCGCAGGTTCGGATTCGCCAAGTGATACTAATTCACTGGTAAATCCATCAGCATTGAGAACACGCCGCGTTTCCAGCGGAATCACGTTTAGACTTGCATTCAATTCACGGGGTGAGGCTTCGCTGGCAGGCCAATACCAACGCCATGACTTTGCGATTGTTCTGAAAATGGTTGTAAAGGCTTGCAGCACGTTTCTATACTTTTCGCCAGTGATGATCGGAAGGTGCGTGATTCAATCAGTTGTGCGCGTCAACTGTCTTTCACTGAGCGTTGATGATTATGAGGAATTCATGCCAAGTCTGAATTGTTTTGCAAGTTCCAAATGGTGTCCCTTCGCGAGTACCCTTTTAACGCGATAAAGCACCCAAAAAACCCGCAGCCAAAAATCTTTGCCAGAGCGTTTAACCGGACTCTGACGCCATCCTCTATTATCGAGAAATCGCCCTGAATTGTCGCGATAAACGGTGCACTTTCTCAAAAAGGTGCGGCTTTCGTTGCTAGATCCGGCTCTGGGGATATCGAATCCTGAGATTTGTCGCGATTTTAACGTCATTCCCCATTTTTACGTTCGAAGTCAGAATTGGGATTTGATGACCCAAGGAGGCCGAATCTCCCTATTGGCGTGGTTACTTTCGACTAGACGAATTGGAAAGCCAAAGGAACTGACACATGATGAACTTCTTTTTCTTCACGCTTGTTTTTTGGTGCCACCGTCCTTCTATTCATGCAGCAGATCATTTCCAGGGTTTGCAAATGGCTTGGGTGCGTAAACGCTTCACTTTTCCGAAGATTCCGCCGGTGCTCCAGTTTTGCATATGCTTATTGTTCGGGCTGCCCTTTTCGGTGGGCAAACTCTCAGCGGAAGATCATCGATTGGAAAAGGATGGTGGTGCCTACGGCGAGGTCCTTGAGGTGCAGGCCCAAGCAGATGGTGAGAAGGTGACGCCTGCCGAACCCATGTTGTTGAGAAGCAAGCACAATACCTCCCCTATGCCACCGAACCAGTGGGGGGGCAAGCCTAGACAAGGGCCTTTCCACGCGACCGCTTGCGATCATCTGTGTTTTGCGATGAGTCCAAACGGCACTGGGGAATTGCAATCCTTGAGCATCGAACCACGAGCAATTCCAATCCGACCACGCGTGGATGGTGCGTTCCAAAAGGTCGAGTTTCTTACTTCGAATCAGTCCTCCGATGTGTTGGCTGGTGTGCAGTCAAACAGCCTTCGTTCTTATGATGCTGATAACCATGCAGACAACCAGTGGCTCGATATTCGTCCCCGAACCATCGCTTCCGTAGGCGAGACATCCAAGCTCTTTCGGAAGGAAGAACTTCCGGGATACGAGACACGGACAGAATTCGAAGACAACGATTCCGATTCTGGGCCTTCCCAAGCAGTTGACTATTACCGATTTGACCTCCGATTGCGAGATTTTTGTCGAGTGACCCGTTTTTGTCATGGGCCTCTCTACTTTGAAAATCGCTTGATGGAAAGCCAAGGCGTTTCTCCTGGTCAGTGTTGTTGCCCTCCAGCAGTTTATGCCGGTGCTCACTTCATCTGGAGTGCGGCAACATTGCCGCTGCATGTATTAAGACAGCCACCCTGCAATTCAGTTTGCAGTGGCTGCCAGTGCCGATGATGACGAAACTTGTGACTCGGGTTCCCAAGCAAATCATTTGTAATCAGCTGACAGGCTTGAAAATTCCGGTCAGAAAACGGAACAGTCGTAAACCAAGCGACTGCGGCTCAACTTGAATGCGAGCCGTCCCCAAGGCACCAACGAGCGCGAGCGTGTTATTTGTTTTCGCGCTGAGGGCGACATCGACGTTGTAGTAAGTATCTGGCTGCTCGCTTTGGGGTTGTTGTTCTAGGGTGCTGTCCCGATGCAATGGCACCCCAAGCGGAAGTGAATCGACTGCTTTGCGTGAAATGCCTGTGATCTTACCTTGCAGGATTTGTCCCTGTGACATGACCAAGCTCAGTTGCACAGTTTGATCCCGCCGGATGTATTGGATGTCTTTTTGGTTCACCTTGAGCAAGGCCTTAAAATCCTGTGGTTGAACAATGCTGCAAAACAGAGTCTGTTTTTCGAGTCTACAACCGAGGTTTTGGGGGTCCAGAGGAGTGCCATGCCACGCTACCGGAGAAGCGTTGCCCGCAGTTTTCCGAGGAATTTCGAGAGGTTTTAAGATAATTCCGGTTGTGGGGGCTAGCAAAGTAAGCGACTCGAGTTGCTCGAGGATCTGTTTGCGTTGTTGGCTCAGATCGGCAAGTATCGTCTTGGCTGTGGGAAGTTCATTCCCTAGTTCTGGAGATTGACTACGTAAGACCTCAAGGCTCCGGACTCGGATCCGTTGAACCTGATACTGCCCGTCAATTTCTTCGAGGTACTTTTTCAGGCCCCGGTTCTCCAAACGTGCAAGCAGATCACCCTTTGCAATGCGTTTTCCTGCGGTCGCGTTTTCCAGCAGACGACCTGGCACCGTGACGTATACATTACTAGCGTACGCTGGCTGGATCTCGAGTGGGACTGTGATCTTGCATGGCAGCGGAACATATAGAAATGCTGAGGTAAGGATGACGCAGACAAGACTTGACACCAGCGTTCTGTGGTACCGGACTTTTTGCCGGACAATAGGATTCGTCATGTGCTTCCAGATGGCTTTGAGAGGGGCCGTGATTGCGTTGATAACGACTAACCAAGTGATTGCTGTCGCCAACAACGAAAGTCCCAGCGGTGTCAGAAATCGGAAGAGGAAATACAGAATCGAGGTAATGACAATAACGCGATAAACAGTTGATGCTGTCGCGTAGATCAGAATCGGCATTGATGGTCGCGTTTCCAACGCAAGAGGATTGCCAGGATCGTATCCGGCAAAAAAACGCGTGCAAAAACGTTTCAACTCATTGTTTGCATTCTGCCAAAGATTCGGAATTTCCAAGAGATCGGAAAGAATATAGTAACCGTCATACCGCAGCAGCGGATTACCGTTCAGAACGAGCGTTCCAACTGAGCACACGACCATCACGTTCAGACTAAGTGAATTGATCAATCCAGGTTGCGTGAACCACCAGACAAAAGTACAGACTGCAGCGAGAATCAACTCCACATAGATCCCTGCAGCAGTGATCGCGATTCGGTGCCAGCGGTTTGATAATTTCCACGCGTCACTCACGTTGCAGTAAAGACATGGCGTGAAAACCAAGAACATGATCCCAAGTTCGTAGCACTCTCCTCCGTAATGCTTGCAGGCAAATGCATGCCCAAGTTCGTGCAGGAATTTAGTAATTACGAGAGCAACACCAAGCCAGAACAGATTTTGTGTGTTCAGGAATTCTTCCATTTGTGGAAGTCGTAATAGTACTTGATCAAAATTGCTGGAGACCAGAATTAATGCACTCAAGGCGACGAGAGTGCATATAACAAGACTCGCGGGAGACATTAACCAGCTTATTTTCGGATAGACCCAATTCAGAATTTTTTGCGGATTTACACCGCTTAGTCTTATCGACAAGGGATTCATGATAGTAGAAACCCAAAACCTATTCTTACTGCGGTTATGCCGCAGAAGCATCTCGTCACCCTGGTTTTTCTGGTTCGCAAGCACTAGTCCATTGCGATGCAAATTGACCACAAAAGCATGTAGACGTTCTGAAGTGACGCGTTGTGGCTTGAACTGCAGTTCGAACCTTTTCTTAATTGAATCAAGGTCCCTTCGACCATTCAGCAGGCACATGACCTGGTACTCTTCGTCTTTGAATGTGTAGTACCGCATCGAAAGCGGGTCTTTAATCACCCATGTGCGCCTTTTGCGAGTGCTCTGCGGGTAGATCTCCAGATCACTGCGAAGTCGGAGCCCAGTATTCAGCGATGCTGTTGATTCCCTTTGCAAACGAAGTTTTCCTTCCCGGATGTAGAGGCAAGCAGACTGAGTGAAGGAGTGAGCCGTGAAGCCGAAAATTAACTGCGGAAGTTTACTTGGTGCTTCTGTTGGCAGAAGACTTGGGAAGCATAAGGACCATTTTCCCACGCAGGCCTGGGGTCAGGGCACCCTTACTGTTTTCGAATTCAGCACCAACACGCAACTGCCCATTGACCGGATCGATCAGACGACTCACGAATACAACTTTTCCAACATGAGGCTTGGATGGTTTGCCATCAATGGTCACGGTAAGCCTCACATCAGCATTTTTCAGCTCGTTCAGGTCTTGGACACTGAGTCCCAAGTTGCTCACGGTAGCAAAACCCTCTGCTCGCACCCTTGAAGTACCAACAATGTGAAACATGGGGTCACCGGGCTTGACCCATTCCCCAATATTTCTTGATACGCTTTCGATCTTTCCATTAAGTGGCGATACGATTTTCCTGAGTTGGACCTCGCGATGGGCCTGCTTCAGTAAGTTGGAGGCCACTGACTGCTTCAATATTGCCAATTCTTTTTCGCTTTGTGCACGCTGGAGTGAAATTGCGGACTGCTCTGCTTCCAGTCGAGCACGTTCAATTTCTGATGTGGAAACACTCCTCGGCTGGGCTTTATCCGCAAGCATCAGGCGTTGATACTCGGCCGTTGAAAATTCGTGTTGCTTTTGGGCGAGCTCAATCGCAAGGTTGTCGGCCGCCAACTGTTCAGATATTTCAAATTCGAATTGTGCCTTTTCTTGCTGCAGCACAACGTCCGTGTCATCCAGTTGAGCCAACACTTGTCCTGCATGAACGGCATCCCCTCTGTTGGAAGAAAAACCCACCAAGATTCCCAGAACCTGTGCTGGTACCTCAGCCTGCTCAGCGGGTGTTACCACGACGGATGATATTTCGATAGTTTGGGCACACACGGGCACCTCCATCAGAATCACTGTCACAACGGCAATGAATGTGAATGGAAAACGCTTAACTTGACGTTTCATCTCATCGTTCCAAAAGCTGCGGAATATTCGAATACGGAACTGGTTTGTAGGATGTATTAGGTCAACGCATTAGTATCCACGTTTTGATCTTCTCGAAGAAATCGTGGAAGAGCACGTATCCTAGGGATCGAGTTCCACAGTCGATCTTGGCAAACACGGTTGCATCCGGGCGGAGCAACGTTTTCTTGGGGTTTCTGATCTGTGCCAGAACTTTAACCATCGGCTGTTGCTGTTCTGCTGTTTCAGTGCGACCGGCTATTTGTAGAAGTTTCGCCTCGTAGGTGACTCCTCGGTCGGTGGCCAATTGAAAGGTGATCGTCAGTGGCTCCTTGCTCTCACGTTGGGCGGCAATGATAGGTCCGATTTTGCGATCTGGCACCTGCAATTCGACTATCCATGAACCGTTTGTATCTGCGACCGTGAGTAACAGTTGGCCTCTTTGGATCGGGCGATTGGCAAGCATGTCCATCGGGTTCCATGTCAGGACTTGCCCCTCGATCGGACTCAGGATATTCAGTGCCTCTCGTTCCGAGTCCACCATTCTTATCTGTATTTTCTGGCTCTCAATAAGTTGTAGGAGTTCTTCTTCTGACGCGGAAAGCCTCTGAGATTTCAATTTGTATGAATCCTCGCTTTGATTGATTTGAACTCTTTCCGCTTGAATGCTGCGAAGCTTTTTCGAATTTGCAAGATATTCTCCCTGCAGTTTCTGACCTTCCAACTCCAATGTCGAACTTCGTAACACTAGCAGTAAGTCATCTTTTTTAACCATCTCGTTGTGGTCAATTTTGACCTTCGCAATTTCACCGTCTGATGGAGCATAGATATTGCGACGAAGTCGCGGTTGAAGTTCACCTTCGGCGCCTACCCTGTAGGAAGCAGGCGTCAGCACCATGACCAGAAAAGAGACAAGGACCAAACTGATGCCAATTAGGAGGTTAGTCCGCTGTGGTCCAATGCGCCGCTTCAACCTGCGTGCTAGACGTACGACTGACAGCAAGGGGAGGCTGTTGTAGTCGACCGAATTTCGAAGTGTCATGTCGGCCAAATTGGCGACCCGTGGAATCATGAGTTCCCGAGTTGGAGTCAGATGGCCTTGAAATGACTCGATTACCAAAACACCCAGCGGTTGTTGGATCGCCCCAGTATCCGCTTTGGATAAGAGTGGGATCACGTCAATGCCGTTGGCATGAGATTGATCCACATAATCATTGAGAGGTTTTTCCAGTTGTGGAGGCAATGATTCCAGATCACCACGAAATCGCAACGATTTCTTTGAAAGCATTACGGCTTCGGATAGCAGTTCCAGTTTTTGTAACTGTTGGCTTCCGCGGTCAAATGTTTCGGTACCACTGATTGCGAACGTTCTTAGACGTTTGCTCTTTGGTAATAGCAGGGTGAAGCGGTCACAGTCGAGATAGCAACGGCAGCCGTTGACAATTTGGAATGCGGTACGAGTCAGATCAAGATCCGAGTTGAGCTGGTGCACCAGATTTTCATATTGCTGCCACCGTAGGTCGGATTCTTGCATCTCATGTAATTGTTGCTGCCGCAGGAACTCTGCCGTTAGGTCGGCAGCCATCGTTAATAGCTTGATGTTGCCTTGGATGAGATCTTCGTTGCTCGACGCAGTTTGGAAAACCTCAATAATTCCGATCACTTCGTTACGAAATGTGAGCGGGCACGCGATCCAGTAATGGCTGCTCTCGTTCGTCTTGAATTTGCTGTCACCAGTGTGACGAGGGGAACCTGCGACCTCTGGAGTTGCGACTTGAGGTTTCCCCGCCTGAAGCACGCCTTGCAGGAAACCAGTGTGCTGGTGATTTTCGAGGAAAACACCATCAGTGCTGGTCAACTCAAGATTGCAGTGGTATTGCAGGTGAAGGTCTGGCGGCGTACCGCAGACCCAAATCGCACCTCCCTGAGCATTGAGTATCACGAGTGTTTTTTTAAGCAGCCCAGTCGCAAAGCCGGCAAAATCGCTGCTTTTAGCCGAATGAGCAGCAATGTCAGCCAGATAGCGTTCGACCGCCTCAAGGCTCTCGTTATCTTCGCTTTTTAGGGACAATTCGCTCATGAAAGGCTGGGGGCGCAGCGTGTGAAACTGGGGGAGGCTGGCTGCCTTTTTTGAATATACCGGAAAACAGGTTTATTACGGCAGGGTAATTGCCGATTCTTACCATGAGAGTCTGTGTCGCGAGGGCACGGGGTCACCGTTGCCACAAAAAATGTTCAGTCTATGTTCTCCCACGAATGCAACATCATACCAATCGTTGTGTTTACAGCTTCTTGTTTGGCTGGATGTGTATCAAATGGGAAACTAGCAAATCAAGAGATTCAGACGATTTTGCGTGAATACCAAGCCTCCCCGGAGCAAGGGCCAAACCCAACGGGCGATCTTGCTGGTACATCAACGACGCCGCCAGAAGTCGAAGTTCCAAATACTGGCGTTGATGTCAAATTGGTTCAATACGCGCAACCCGCTACACCGCAGCATGGAGCTGACTCGGACTCTGAACCTTTCACGGTTGTGGAAGCGAATGCCGATAATTGGCAAGCTCCGCAAAGAAAAAACATGACGCTTGATGAGGTTGTTCAGATAGCCTTAGCCAACTCAACGGTGCTCCGAGGTTTTGGTGGACGCGTTGTGGAATCGCCAGCTCTTGCGAAGACAATTTATGGGCCTACTGTCAGAGCAACAAATCCAGATCGCGGAGTTGAAGCCGCACTCAGTGCTTTTGATGCCCAATTTTCAAGTGACTTTTTATTCGAAGATAATCACGAACTCCTGAATAACCGTATTCTTGGCTTGGGGGTCAATGATTTCCGGCAGACGCTCTATCGTTCTGAAACGAGCCTTTCAAAACGAACAGCAACCGGTACTGAGTTTACCCTCCGCAACAACATTACTGGCGATCGAAACAGTAGCACCAGCAATTTGACACGTGGTCGTGGCTGGAACTGGGAGCTCGAGAGTGAGATTCGCCAACCATTATTGCTGGGCCGTGGTTTAGAGTTCAATCAGATCGCTGGACCTCGTTCCACTGTCGGGTCATACAGGGGTGTCATGATTGCGAGGTTGAACTCGGATGTCAGTGTCACTGAGTTGCAGATGGGACTGCGTGACTACCTTAGCAATGTGCAAAATGCATATTGGGATTTGTACTTTGCTTACGAAAATCTTAGAGTGAAAACGAAAGCTCGAGACCGTTGCTTGGACACACTAAAAAATCTAGAACAACTTCAAAAATCGAGTGTTGTCGGGGCTGAAAAAGATAAGGTTGCCCAGGCAAAAGAACAGTACTTTCGCTTTGAAGAAGAAGTTCAAAATGCTCTTGCAGGGCGTTTGCTTGTTGGAACCCAGATTTTCAATGGCAGTGGAGGGGGCACCTTTCAAGGCGTTGGCGGTATCTATGCGTGCGAAAGAAGGCTCCGCATGATTATCGGTACTGAGATCAATGATGGAAGATTGATATACACCACAAGCGAACCCAGCACGGCACCAATCAACTACGACTGGAACGAGGTTGTATCCAACGCTCTGATGCGAAGGACCGAACTACGTGCTCAGCAGTTGCGTGTGGAAAAGAGGCGGCTAGAATTGGTCGCCAGCCGAGCTTTCACGAAACCACGTCTCGATGCGATCGGTGCTTACAGATATCGTGGGTTGGGAGACCGAATTTATGGAACCAGAGTGGTCTCAGCAGATACAGGCGATGTGTTTTACACTCCAACACACGAATGGTGGGCCGGGTTAAGCCTTGCCTATCCAGTGGGACAACGGTTGGCCAACTCCGCCGTTCGCAATGCACAACTTGAGTTGTCACGTGAACAGGCACTTCTTGATGAGGTTGAACGTCGTGTCATGTTTGGCATCAGCAATGCAAAAGGTGAATGCGCACGCGCCCAGGAAATTCTGGGGCTGGCTACCCTGCGAAGCGAGGCAGCCGAGGATCAGTACGAGACCTTGACAGACCCTGAATATCGGGAGAAGTCCAAGTTTGACTACAACATCCTGCTTGATTCGGAGCGTCGACGCGCGGAGGCCGATGACAATTATTTACGAGCCAAAATTCAGCATGCTTTGGCGATTAAAAATCTTAACTTCGAGATGGGTACCCTTCTCGAAGCTCTGAATATTCACTTGGCAGCGGGAGACTGGCCACGCCACAGCGTCAAGGTTTCGGGCCGCAAAATGGCAAAGCTGAAACGTTGGATCAAGTCAGTGCCAGGTGATCTTCATTCCCGCATGCATGGCTTTTCCTCGTTAAAGCACTCTCGAACTGCTAAGTCTGCCTCGAAAACTGAGCCGGACATCGTGTTAGAGCCTGAACCGGTGATTGCAAACCCCGAGGCGAGTGAAATGCTTCACGAGCAAACTGAGCAGTTGCCGGATCCCATCCCCGGCCTGAACGGACCCTCAGTACCAATCGGTGAGAAACCGGGCTTGATTGGGAGCAGCAGTTTGGAATCGCCTGGTGTCGAAGTTGTGTCTCCCCAACCCTGAGTCGTTGCGGAAGTCAGCAGCGAACTGTGGCAAGCTTGCAGAGTTGTTCAGTCCAACTTGAAGGCTTCTCTGACAAGAAGAGTGGCTGCGAGAATCACAACGATGATCCAGCCGAGATTGGCAAATAAGCTAATCAAACGCTGCTTCCTCAAAGCCGCTGCTGTCCACTCGACCTGTGATTGCTCGTCCATCAGCTTATCTTGCAGCACACCTTTGACGAAGGCGGGGCGACCTGTGGTAGCAGCCGTGGCGGCGAAATAGCATCCGCTGAAGAAAAACGACTTGTCGTCCTCGATCGGGAGTGTTTCGTCAGGGGCTTCACACCCAAATGCCTGACCCAGGAAAATCCGTAGCCGCGGCTTCAATTCATAGCGAATTCGACTGATTAATTCGTAAAGTTTGCGATTGCCACGATGTTCCGCCAATGCCTCATCTCTTGCAAACAAGCGGTAGACCCAACTCTCGAAAGCATCACATATTTGGTCACTGTGACTATTGAGTTCTTTTGGTGTTGGACGATTGCGTAGATCAAAGCGGCCACCAAGACGACGTTCCAATAGCTCAGGCTGCAACCGTCGTGCAAGTTCAATGAAGCCACGATCTTGCTCGAGGCCAACCAGCAATGCAGTCACCGGGATACGAATCCCCAAAGCATGCTGAATGGTTTCTAGGTCGCCCCGTGCGGACTGCGAAAGAGCCGATAGCTGCATAGGACCCACTGCCGCAATATCAAAAGGCACAAGAGTTATGATACCATTCACTCCACAACGTGGGCGACGTGTACGTTGCAACAACTGGCATAGGTACCGTAAGCGTGGAAGTTCGTCGCTGGCATCCAAGTCGGTCGGCAGTGCAATCTGACGTTGCTTGAATGGTGCTCTTGAACTTTCCTGAGGTGGACGCGACTGGCGTTGGTCTACAGCAACCCGGTTCGATGTGGGGGATCCGGCATGATTGAAAGGTGGAGATGGATCGCCCAAATCTGCCGAGGTCTCAATGGCAGGACTTGAGCCGATTGGTGGGGAGGTGCTCTGGGCCCCCGAAGCCTGAGCAAAATTCACAGTGCCTACGAAATCAGTTGGCTGCCCTGCCTGTCCAGGGGTTACTGCTGGAGAAATCGGGAATGCTACCTTAGGATCAGCTGCCGCTGGTCCCATGCTGGGCGAGGAAGAAAGGCTGGGCATTGCCGGAGTGCTCCGCGTGGCCGGGTCAGGACCTGGAAGACTGCCTGAAGCATTGGATGGCGTTTCGACGCCAGGCATTTGGATAGTTCCCAAATAAGATGGGGCAGGTTGGCTCGCGCTCGCTGGTTGCGGTTTGAGTGATGAAGCAGGGGGGGATGGCGTTTGCCCGGTCGTCGACGATTCCTTGGGCATTAGCAGGGAACTGGCTTTAGGCTTCCCCGATTCTGGAGGCTTGTTTGATGGTTTTGGCGAGCTGGTTTGCGGTGTGCTTTCTGCCGCCGTTTTTCCAGACACGGGAGTGTAAGAACGACTTTGCGGACGTGGAAGACTGTTGGTTCGAGGAGATGCTGGTCGCCATGTTTGAAGCACCTTGCTGAGAGAGCTGGCGCCGGGACAGAACAGGTAGATCGCGTCATCGCTGACATACCACTGCAATGCGTGAGCAATTCCGCTCTCATCCGGTATTCCGGCGACTTTGAGCCGCGTATTCAGTGCATGTGTCAGCTCACTTTCCAAATTGCGTGAGGAGGAACCAAGAATCAGAAAGATGGGAAGCTTGTTGGTCGAGATGCCTTGGGCTTGCAATGCTGATATTCCCGCAGACCATGCTTTGTCGATGTCAGGAAATTCCCCGTCGATCACTTGGTTCCAACGGCGCACACCCCAGTAAACAAATATCGGTATAACTAGCACTAACGACACTTCGGCAACCATGCGTCCAAGACTAATCGCATGAGGAGGAGCAACGCTGTCAGGCTGATAGCGGCGCACTAACCACACCACCATGACTGTGGTGAACAGCACAAAAGCGGTGAAGCAAGCTGTCCACCCGGCCGTCGATTGTGGTAGAAGTCGACGCAGAAAAGGTTTCTTTGGCTTGTTTTTTTTTGGTTCGGTTGGGGATTCGTTTGCCATGGCCTCGTCCTGGGAACTGTTGCTCTGGGCTATGGGTTGTAAAAGTACAGGACATTTAATCCAGCTAGTATTATCGCAAGCAACCACGGCCATACGAGTCGAGCGCGAGTTGACATCGGGAGTGCAGGCACGACAGATCGTTCGATTTCCTGACCGATGCTGGCGTCACTCAAACGCTTCCGGGCTTGGGATACCGCTTTGGCGAATTCGCTGCTCCATGCGTTCAGATCTCTCGGGAGTCCGTATTTTTCAATGAGCATCCGATTGCGAGTGGAATCGCGATAAAGTCCGCGGAAGCCCAGCAAAACACAGACATACGTCATTTGCAATGAATCATCTGCGGTCCCCGAGAGCGTCTCTTTGGCTTTGACGTAATAAAGATCGTTGCAACGTCTTGAATTGAAAACTGACCACTCCAGAACGTTCTCGCGCCACCAGTCCTGCCCGGACCAGATGTGCGCATCAACGAGCATTTCGTCGATCCAGGAAACCAAAGCGTATTTGGCTATTTCCCAATGGTCAGAAAACGCCGCAGCATGCGAGTCGGCTTCTCGGATCATTGTTTCGAGTGTTCGTTTTTCTTCTGCTGGTCTAATTGCAACACCCTCATCTATTCTCTCTAGCAGAGAGAATACATGTAGCAATATCGGATCAATCACCTCTGCAAATCGCGGTGTCATAAATCAGCTACGGATAGCGAATAGGGCGAATCGGAGTCGTGTACGGTTCCCATCAGGGCTTGGCACATCGAGGTGCCTGGCACCAGTGAGTTCATCAAAGTTGCGAATGCGCATTGCAACCGTTTGCGTGCGCCGAATTTCAGACCAAGCCGGTGAATCGTATTCGTCTTGAGAAACTTTGTAGTATGTCCAGTACTGTCTTGAAGGTAAGTCAGGAATGGTGGACTGAACCAAATCGCGTTTGAGGCCTGCTTGTCGCACGTGGAAAAAATCTTCAACTTGCTCTGCGCTGCCGAAAACCCAGTACCACTCGTTCGACTTTTCCAGCAGGTTATCAAGATCTGCTTCGCTGAATCCGCCTCGCTCAACTCCCAGATACCACTCCCAATCCGGATCAAACCATTCAGGGCCCAGTCGGGCCTGCATCGTTGCCTGGTATCCTTCAAAGTTGGCGCGAAGGTACTCGTCGAACTGGGTGTTGTACAATATCTTCAGAATTTTTTCGCGGATATCTGTGAAAATGAAGCCCAGATTGTCATGGTCATAAGGTTCCACCTCAATTGCCCGTCGTTCATTGCTGAAGATCGAAAGCCGCCCCAGCACTCTTGCAAGTTCAAGGTAAGCCAGAAAAGGATGAACACCCAAGGCCGGTGCCAGAACATCGAGGGTGCTGTAAGCTTCATTGAGACGATCGAGCATGGAAACGCGTCCAGAATCAGCCGGTTCAAGGCTATGCCTGCCCACTCGCATTTGGCGAACAGGTTCACTCAATGTCTCCATGTGACCACTGATCACATCGCGTATGCCTTGCATGTAGTGTCTTCGCAAATGCGGCCAAGCGCTGATTGATAAGACAGGCGGGATGTATGACTCATCAACCACTGGCTGGACTTCCCTATCGCTAGCACTCTTGATCTGAGCAATCGGTAGAACTTCATGACCTGCGTGGTCTTCGCCCACAATGAGAGTGAGATTGAATTCTCGAAATTCAATCACTTGCGCTGTATCCTGACCATTCTCGTCAGTGATCATACTTTGAATTTGCGTATAACGCTTTGCACTGTCATTCGTTTCAGTTGCAACGTTAGCGCCGCCGAGGTTTAGCTTGGGAACCGCGACATAAATTTTAATGGTGGTCGCCGTGTCAACTTGTGACTGTTGTTCAAATGCTGTTTTAAGGTCAACCTCCAGCTCTTGTCCGGGCCGCAGTCTAACGAGCGTCCCGTCGCGAAGCCGAGCTTCGAGTTCTTCGACTCGAAACAGGCCAGTGGCGAGCGCGTCTTTGCTGTAGCTGAGGCTATGAACTCCGTAGCCGTAAGGCTGATCCCATTGCTGCGATGTATGGCTATGCTCCTGCCAATGGCGGTCTGCAGCTTGGAGATGTTGAGGGCGAATAAAGAGGCCCTGAAACCAATGGACCGGTGGGTTCTTCATACCTGAACTAACCTTCTGTGAGCGCAAGCCCGTTTTGCCTGAAGCCGGATTCCATTCAAATCAACCGAGCCCAGAACTACTGTCAGGACGACGCGAGAAGATATCGAAAACCGGCGGAATGCGATGGAAGCACCTGCCATCTCAGCAAGCAACCCAAACGGTTCAGCCCGGCCAATTGTGCTTGTGCCGCAAATTGTGCCTCAGTTTCACGGAGGTTGCGGATGTGCCCGCCGAAACTCGCAGTGTTGCCATCTACCCTGATTATGCACGGATTTGAAGCAGTCGCCTACTCCCAGCGGGCGTGGAACGTGGTTTTGGCCGAGTTGGCATCGGCGTTTCACGCGTATGCCCTACTTATCAACATCCGTTTTGGGGGCCGATTAATTATCGCAGGAGCAGGAGGATTGCCGGATTCGTCGGCGGCAGGGGCAACTCACGGCCGAAAATTTGCTGGAGCTGTCCGGAAATTTTACCTAGTTGTCGTAATATTGATGATCGATACGGTCGATAAAACCTGTGTTGTGGATATTTCCCATCGTATCTCGCGGTTTATGTTGATTTTTCCACTAATTTGAACAGTTTTCAAAAATCGGACTGCAGTGGATTTTTATTTCGAGACTGCTTGTGACTAATCCCTTGCGAATGATTCTTGTATCAATCGTGGCACAGCTCGCATTCGTGCTGGTGCCGTCGTTGGTGCTTTCTGCTGACTTGACGCAGATAACTTGGGGGGAGGTGCTGGGAACACCTCCGAGGGAACCTGCTGGGTCCAAGCAAGGAAAAAATCTAATTTCCTCACCGCTGAGGGAGAGCGTTGGAGCCCCAGGTGACTCCTCCGAAGCTCAGCTGGGGCAAGTTGATTGGACGGTTCAAGTTGCTGATTTTTGGTCCAGTCCAGCCGCTGCAGGCCAGTCACCTTGGCGTTTGGTCGGGGGAGAGTACTTTTCCAACTCCGGCGAGCTTGGTTTGATTGTCGCGGATGAACTGATCCCATCAGCTTCCGACGCCGTTGGTATTCCGCGAGAACTCAGCTATTCATTCTCAGAACCGCTTTCAATGACTCCGTTCTCAAACTCAGATCAGGGTACCGCGGCAACACCGAAACCGTTCGAAGCGGTGGAGGAACGCCAATCGGAATTGGACAAGCGGCCGATGATCATCTTTCAGCCAGCAGTGCCCGCGGCGTCTCGTGACGGTGGAGCGACGTTGCAGCCAAGAGTACGCGTGCTGGATGAATCAGAGGAAAGCGAGTTAAGCCCAAGCTTGTCAGTGTCTCGTTTGCCAGCCCCGCGATCGCAGCGATCACGGTTCAAGGCAGTTTCAGATGCTGAAGGTGTTTTCGGCCGTTTAGGGGAATCGCGGATAAGTGGTGGATTGCTGAGAGAGAAGTCATTGAGTGGGCTGCAATTATTTGCCCCCGAACGTGAACGTCTGGTTGAACGCATTGCTTCACGGCATCATAGCCGTTTTGAAGGTGCCTTACGGATGCTTGGGGGGCGTTTTGGGAAAGGAACTTATGACGAAGGCGTTGGTAGGGAGCGTCTGCCTTTTGCTCTTTTTGAAATTGATCCTACCCAGCCGTTCAATAATCTTCGTCTGCGTTTTGATGCAGCCTACGGGTTGGACCACCCCTATCGAGCGGAATACTTTTGGTCGAAGCCTCCCAAGGGTCCCAGCACTACCGGTTCTGAAGTCGTTGACTATCAACAGATTCGATTTCAATTTGAAATGGGGGGGCCGCGCATGACGGTTGGTACAGAAATTCCTCTCGTGTTCGTCGACCCTGAGATTGTGGGCAACGTTGCTGGCCTAGGTGACCTAATGCTAACGACGAAGACGCTGATGGCAGACGGTGAACAGTGGCAACTGATGCAGGTATTGCGAACGCAAATGGCAACGGGTTCAAGCAAGAGCGGTCGCGGCAATGGGCATGTTTCCATGGAGCCAGGCTTAGTTGCTCGCTACAAGCAGAATGACAATCTACTGATCCACAGCGAACTGAAACTCTGGTTTCCGTTAGGCGGCGATCCTGATGTTTCGGGAGAAATTCTTCGCTGGGGAATGGGAGCGGCTAGCGTTCTCTACGATACTGATAATTTTGCATTGATACCTACATTCGAGTTCATTGCCTGGACGGTACTCTCAGGGCAACAGTATGAAGGTGATGCTCGTGCCGGGCAGTCCAATGACGACGATTGGGTCAGGTTGGATGGAGAGACAATTCTCAATTTTTATCCCGGTCTCCGGATTGTGAGCGATACATCGGGTGACTTTGGGCTTTTCGAATTGGGCATAAATGGAGGGGCGAGCGTTTCCAGCATGCATTGGTATCGGACGATGATGCGATTAGAACTTCGGTGGTCTTTTTGAACCCCGAAGACGATTGTTTGGCCCAGATTTTGCATGCGGCAAATCGATTCAGAATGGGGCGTCACTCGATTGGGGCAGCCTCAACCAAATCCGGGCGTCTACGCCATGATTTCTTTCCCTACAGGCTTTTCTGAGGTGCGCATTTTGCGGTTAGACCAACCCTTTTGGGGTGCGCTGAGCCGAAAACTCCACAACCAAAAAGCTCCTTGGGGCACGCGGATGAAAAGGATGGGGCAGGTACCTAGGACGAGTTTAGGGCAGTAGAATGGAACCAACAACTTCGCTAGAATGTCGTGGCTCAGGAACACGCGTGTCACTTTGCTCGCTACAGTGTTTGCCCTCGCCAAAAATCGCGTGCGAAAACTGATCCTTTGTTGTCTGAGAGATTCCGGGACTCATCTACGCGTTCGACTCACAAGAGTAGTTTGTTTTGTTAGACATTGAAGAACTGCTGACGCCGGTATCAGATGATGCACCCTGTGGTCCCGACCTCGAATATGACGCCGCTTTTGGCGAAATGGAGCGAGCGGCTGAGGGCAAGGGGGACCAGCAGTTCGGCGACACAGTTGTTGCTGCTGAACCGCCCGACTGGAAGGAAGTTCGTAAACAGGTGGATAGTTTACTTCCACGCACCAAAGACATGCGGGTTGCTGTTTACCTCGCTCGCTGCCTGTTGCATTTCGAAGGCCTGTTGGGTGTTGAGTCTGCCCTGAAGTTGCTTCGTCGATACACCGAGGACTACTGGGGAAGTGTCCATCCCGAGTTGGATGAATCAGACAATAATGACCCCACTTACCGAATCAACACACTTGTTTCGCTCTGTGATGAAAGTGGATTCCTCCGTGAGTTGCAAGATTGTCCCATGGTTTCCTCGCGAGCTATGGGACAGTTCGGCCTGCGAGCGATCGTGGATGCGCACGAAGAGGGCGAGTCGTCGGGGGAAGAATCCACCGGTGGTGGCGCTTGGGCAGAGGAAGAGACTGCGCAGGTTGATGCTGAGCCGAGTGGTCCCACGCCCGAGGTGATTGATGCTGCGTTTACGGATGCGGATGCGGAAACGCTCGTTTCCACGGAGGAAGCAGTCCGAAACGCCGCGGAGCATGTCGCTGCGATTGAAAATTGGGTGACTGAGCAGGTCGGTGCCGCTCAGGCGGTTAGTCTCCAATCGCTGCAAAGCCTCTTTACCCAAATGGCAGAGGTCATGCAGTCGCAACTGCAGCGTCTCGGGATAGGGGGTGAGGAAGAGGAAATCTATGTAGAAGAAGATGAATCATCAGACCCGATCGGTGAAGATGTTGAGAATGGTTCAGGGGGAGTTGTCCAGCAATCAGTCCGGTTGGATGGGAAGATTGCAACGCGTGAAGACGCAATCAAAGCGCTCGATCGCGTCTGTGAATACTACGAGCGGAACGAGCCCTCAAGTCCGCTTCCGCTTCTCATTCGCCGTGCGCAACGCCTCGCATCGAAGAGTTTTTTGGATATTATCCGCGATTTGGCCCCAGATGCGGTGTCGCAAGCCGAGGCTTGGGGTGGGGGAGCAGGCCCGATCATGGAAACTGGTTATGGTGACGAAACACAAACTGCGGAGGAAGATGCGAGTTCCTCCGATTCATGGTGAAATTCCGTTTGCAACACAAATTTTCAATTCAATCAACCTAGCGTCTTGCATCTCTGAAGGAGAAAAACATGGCGAAATCCAGTAGTCAAAAATTCATTGCGAGGAATCGGGCGCCCCGCGTCCAAATCGAATATGACGTGGAGGTTTACGGTGCTGAGAAAAAAGTTCAGTTGCCGTTTGTGATGGGAGTGCTTGCCGATTTATCGGGCAAGCCGGAAGAGCCGCTGCCTGCCGTTGCAGATCGTAAGGCTCTTGAAATTGATGTCGACAATTTCGACGAGCGCCTGAAGTCGATGAAGCCTCGTGCCGCATTCTCGGTTCCCAATACGCTCACGGGCGAGGGGAACATGAGTGTCGACCTGACCTTTGAAAGCATGGACGATTTCTCCCCTGCAGCGGTCGCTCGAAACGTCGACTCGCTAAGCAAGTTATTGCAAGCTCGCACACAACTCTCAAATCTACTGACCTACATGGATGGCAAGGATGGCGCCGAAGCCCTTCTTGCGAAGGCTCTTCAAGATCCAGCTTTATTGCAGTCGCTTTCGGCTGCCGCAAAGCCTTCGGATGGCGATGCTGATTCCCCTGAAACACCCGCTTCTGAGGAGTAAAACTTATGAGTACCGATCCTACATCTGCTGGCGATGCGCAGCCTGAAGGCGCAACAATCGAAGCTGGCGACTTTGCCTCCCTTCTTGAGAAGGAATTTCGCCCTAAATCAGACCAAGCCAAAGAAGCGGTTGAAACAGCAGTTCAAACGTTGGCAGAGCAGGCGCTGTCGCAGACAACTTTGGTGTCAGATGATGCTTTGAAATCAGTTGAGGCAATCATCGCTGAGATTGATTCCAAGCTCTCAACGCAAGTCAATGAGATACTGCATCATGAAGATTTTCAGAAGCTTGAAGGTGCGTGGCGTGGATTGCATCACTTGGTAAATAATACCGAGACCGATGAAATGCTAAAAATCCGGGTCATGAATATTTCCAAAAAGGATCTTCACAAAACCGTGAAGAAATTCAAAGGCACCGCTTGGGACCAAAGCCCCATTTTTAAGAAAATGTACGAAGAAGAGTATGGGCAGTTCGGCGGAGAACCTTACGGGTGTCTGGTAAGTGACTTTCATTTCGATCACAGCCCGCCGGACGTAGAGTTGCTTGGTGAGATGGCGAAGATCTCCGCTGCCTGTCATGCGCCCTTCATTGCGGGAGTTGCTCCCTCTGTATTGCAGATGGATAGCTGGCAGGAACTGACCAATCCGCGTGATTTGACCAAGATCTTTCAGACTCCCGAATATGCGGCTTGGCGTTCGTTGCGGGAGTCCGAGGATGCAAAGTACATCGGCTTGGCGATGCCTCGATTCCTCGCAAGGTTGCCTTATGGGGCAGCAACCGACCCTGTTGAAGAATTCGACTTTGAGGAGGTCACAGAAGACGCGGACAGCACCAAATATTGTTGGGCTAATTCGTCCTACGCGATGGCCACCAATATCACACGATCTTTCAAAATGTATGGATGGTGCTCGAGGATTCGCGGCATTGAGTCGGGCGGTGCTGTTGAGGAATTGCCTTGCCACACTTTCCCCACTGATGATGGTGGAGTCGACATGAAGTGTCCTACTGAGATTGCGATTAGCGATCGTCGTGAGGCAGAATTGGCGAGGAATGGTTTCATGCCGTTGATTCACAAGAAAAACTCTGACTTCGCTGCATTCATTGGCGCTCAGTCGCTGCATGAGCCAGCGGTTTATGACGATCCTGATGCAACGGCGAATGCGAACCTTGGCGCCCGGTTGCCGTATCTGTTCGCAACCTGTCGTTTTGCACACTATCTGAAATGCATTGTCCGCGACAAAGTGGGTAGCTTCAAAGAGCGTAAGGAAATGCAGGCATGGTTGCAGGATTGGGTCATGCAATATGTCGATGGAAACCCAGGTACATCCAGTGAGACGGTGAAGGCACAGAAGCCACTCGCTGCCGCAGAAGTTGTTGTAGAAGAGGTTGAAGGCAACCCTGGGTACTACACTTCCAAATTCTTCCTGCGACCGCATTACCAGTTGGAAGGTTTGACCGTCTCCCTACGCCTCGTTTCGAAATTGCCATCAGCCAAAGGTGGTTGATCAGAGGGCAACTTGGTTTGTCTGCCGACTTTGGCATGACTATTGTTTCAGAAGCACAACTCAAACTTCAATACAAATAATAAAGGGAAAGTGAACACTATGGCTGTAGACATGTTTTTGGCACTCAAGGGTGAGATCAAAGGGGAGGCTCAGGATGCCAAGCACAAAGGGGAGATTGATGTCCTTGCGTGGAGTTGGGGTTTGTCGCAATCCGGCAGCTTTCATGTTGGTGGCGGTGGAGGTGCTGGCAAAGCCAACTTCCAGGACATTTCAATCACCAAGTGGGTCGATAGTGCATCCGCGATTCTGATGCTTTATGTCGCAAATGGAGATCACTTCACCGATGCTAAGCTCACCGTGCGAAAGGCGGGAAAGAAACCGCTTGAGTACCTCGTCATTGAGATGCAGAAAGTGATGATCACTTCAGTTTCCACTGGTGGGTCAGGTGGTGAAGATCGCCTGACTGAGAATATCACGCTCAACTTCGCCAAGGTCGAAGTCAAATACAAAGAGCAAAAACCAGACGGCTCCGGCGGTCCCGAGAAGGTATTCAAGTGGGATATCGCTGCGAACGACGACACTTAGGCCGACAAGTCCGGTTGTTCGATTTCTGTTAAGATTTCGTTTCATTGAATCCACGTGCAAGCTGGGCACGAGGATTCAATTTGAACCTGATGCCTGTCCAACGCTCATGTTCGACGTTTTCGCATTTCTCGCGTCAGCGTAAAGTCGGGAAGGTTCGAAGCCTTCTCGTCAGTGGTTGTTCTTACTCAAAACCGAATCGATGAGAATATGCTGGCAGAAGAGAAATTACGGGAAGGAGACGTGTCAGGGGCGGTAGCAGCGCTGAAGCGGGAAGTCCAGCAGGACCCTGCGAATGGTAAGTACAGAGTTTTCCTCTTTCAATTGCTTTCGGTGCAAAGCAAATGGGAAAGTGCGGCCACGCAGTTAGAAGTTGCTGGAGATTTAGATCCCGGCAATTTGGCAATGGTACAAGCTTATCGCGAAGCCATTCGCTGCGAGAGCGAGCGGCAGTCTGTATTCGACGGTAAGTCAGCCCCGATGATTTTTGGTGAGCCAGACCGATGGGTTGCTCTTCTGCTGCAGTCTCTCAAACTTTTGGCTGACGGACAGCCTGCCAAAGCTGCGTCGCTGCGAGAGGAAGCTTTCGAATTGGCACCTGGTACGTCCGGCACGGTCACTCTGGAGAATAATGATTCGAGTGCTTTTGAGTGGATTGCTGACGCGGACTCACGAATAGGGCCTGTCATGGAGGTATTCATGAATGGCCAGTACTATTGGGTTCCACTTCAGCGGATTGCTCGTATGCAGTTTGAAGCCCCCGCGGATCTGAGGGATTTTGTCTGGACTGCAGCACACTTGACTTGGGCAAATGGCGGCGAGGCGGTTGGAATGATTCCAACTCGTTATCCTGGGATCTCGCCCCAAGATGATCCTTTGGTCCAGCTGTCTCGCAAGACGCAATGGGGCCAGATCGGCGACACCGCAGTCGACTACGGTGTTGGGCAGCGGATGTTGGTCACTGACAGCGCCGAATATGGTTTACTGGACGTTCGTGAGCTTGAGTTGGATACCGAAGCAGAAGGTGAGTCAGGGACGACCAGTGTAGAACAAAGGCATGGCGAGGGAACGAGTACCGAGGACTTTGCTTGAAACCTATGGCAGACGCACAATTCAAAGAAAAATTGTTTCCCTCTCTGCTTGACCGGCTGACGGACGACTCGCCGATGGAGCAACAGGAGTCGCGGGATAAACGTGTGTTCTCTGTTGCAAAGTTGCGAGAAGCGGTGTTGAGAGACCTCGGTTGGTTGCTCAATACCTGTCATCTAGAGGTAGTGGAAGATTTGTCCGATTTTCCGTTAGTTAAGGCTTCTGTAGTGAATTATGGGATTCCTGATTTGACTGGCAAGACACTGTCGGGGCTGGAAGTTTTCGATCTTGAGCAGGCATTAAAACGTTCCATTGTTCAGTTTGAACCAAGAATTCTGGCTGATACTCTCGAGGTGCGTGGCCTGCTAAATGACGATGCATCGGTGCATAATTGTCTTGCCTTTGAAATAGAAGGTGAGCTTTGGGCTCGTCCGATTCCTGAACGGCTGTTCCTGCGAACGGAACTGGATTTGGAAACCGGCTCCGTGACCATGAAAGAGGAATAAAGTTTCATGGACCCAAGATTGTTGGCTTATTACAACCAAGAGCTTCAGTTTGTTCGGGAGTCCGGCGCCGAGTTCGCTTCTCAGTACCCCAAAATTGCCGGTCGACTTGGGATTGATGCCTTTGATTGCGAAGACCCTTACGTTGAGCGGCTTCTTGAAGGGTTCGCACTGCTCGCTTCGCGGATCCAATTGAAGCTTGACGCTGAGTTTCCCCAGTTTACTCAGCACTTACTTGAAATCGTGTGCCCGCAGTATCTCGCTCCGCAGCCATCGATGACGGTGGTCGAATTTGACCCAGACCTGACGGAGGGAGCCTTGGTTGATGGCTTCGTCATCCCACGAGCGTCCCGATTGAAAAGTCTGTTAGGCAAAGGCGAGCAGACACGCTGTGTTTTCAGCACTTCACGAGATGTGACGCTCTGGCCAGTCAAATTGATCAAGGCGGATTACCTGCCTCGGGATGTGGCGGCGCTTAATCTCCCCGAAATTCCTGATGTGAAAGCCGCTCTTGTACTCAGATTTGAGGCCACGGCAGGACTGACATTTGATCAGTTGAAACTTGATCGCTTGCCCTTGTTCATTCAGGGGTCTGCAGACGTACCGATGAGAATCTACGAGCAGTTACTCGCCAATCCTTTGGGGGTTATCGGGCGGTCTGCAGAACCGGGTGCTGCTTGGGTGCGTGGATCAAACAAGCTAGGTATACGGCCGCTTGGTTTCGAAGATGAAGATGCAATGTTGCCCTACGGGGCGAGATCCTTTCAAGGGTATCGTTTGCTACAGGAATACTTTGCTTTTCCAGAACGTTACATGTTTGTTGAGCTCGACGGATTGCAACCTATCGTTCGTCAATGTGGTTCGAACTGCCTTGAGTTGGTCGTGCTTTTGGATCAGGGCGATCCGATTCTTGCAAACCGGGTCGATGCATCACATTTTTCACTTTTTAGTTGTCCTGCAATCAACTTGTTCCCAAAGCGTACTGATCGTATTCACTTAAATAAGCAACTCGCCGAGCACCATGTCGTAGTAGATCGGACACGCCCGATGGATTACGAAGTCTATGAGATTTCAAGTGTGACAGGGTTCGGTACGAGCGCGCAAGAAGAACGAGAATTTTCTCCGTTCTACAGAATCACTGACGAGACTGTTAATCATCATACGCAGGCGTATTACACAGTTCACCGTGAGCCACGTGTGCTGTCAGTAAATCAGAAAAAGTATGGCCCGCGAGCGAATTATGTGGGAAGCGAAGCTTTCATTTCCCTCGTGGATCGTGATCAGCATCAGTTGGATCACGAATTGCGGCAACTGTCCGTACTGACGTTATGTACCAATCGTGATCTTCCTGTGCAGATGCCTGTAGGAATTGGAGAGACGGATTTCACTCTTGAGGAAGGTGCGCCGGTGCAATCAACCCGCTGCTTGGTTGCTCCGACAAAGCCGAAGCCCTCGAAGAGTTTCGAAACGGGGCGAACGACGTGGCGATTAATCAGCCATCTTTCGCTGAACTACTTGTCGATCTGTGGTGATCAAAATCGCGAGGATGATCAACGTGGTACAGGAGCTGCGGCATTGCGGGAATTGCTGTGCCTCTATTCCGACAACACTGACGTCACCGCGAACAAGCAGATTGATGGCATTCAGGCAATTTCTTCGAGGCCAGTAACGCGACCAATCACAACCACGGGACCGATGAGTTTTGGGCGGGGGCTAGAAGTGACGTTAGAGTTGGATGAGACCGCATACGAGGGGACTGGTGCCTTTTTGATGGCTGCAGTCCTGGAACGCTTTCTGGCAAAGTACGTTTCGATCAATTCCTTCACAGAGACAGTTTTCAAATCAACTGAACGTGGTGAGGTAATGCGATGGCCGGCCAGGACGGGTCGCCGACACGTGCTTTAGAGTCCCTTCTGCACGCGTTGGGGCAGGCCCCGTACAAATTTGATTTTTTTCAGGCGCTGCGGTTGCTGGAATCAGCATTTCCAGAGCGACCTCGGTGGGGGCATGCTACTCGGCTGAGCGAGGACGCGGTTCGCTTTAAGCAGGTACCCTCGTTGAAGTTCGCGCCTTCAAGCATCGCAGATTTTGAAGTCAAAGAATCATCAGATCCGCATGATTTGTCCGTCTATTTCTTTGGGCTATGTGGCCCAAATGGTGCGTTGCCACTGCATCTGACGGAATATACGCGAGATCGCATCCGGCACGATGGTGATCATACGCTGGCCGCGTTTTTTGATGTGTTTCATCATCGGTTATTGACCCTGTTTTATCGAGCCTGGGCGGATGCTCGGCCAACGGTTCACTTTGACCGTCCCGAAACCGATCGGTTTTCTGTTTATGTCGGGTCTTTGTTTGGAATTGGCTCGCCTGCTCTGCGGGATCGTGACACACTTCCTGATCTTGCCAAGCAGTATTACGTGGGGCACCTCGCTTGTCAGGCTCGTCATCCTGATGGCCTGCAAGCCATGCTCTCTGATTTTTTTGGCTTGCCTGTCACGATTGACGAGTTCGTTGGACAGTGGACAGAAATCCCTTCGGACTATCGCTTGAGGTTAGGGGAGGATCCCTCCAGTGCCACACTGGGCGTTTCCTCCACTTTGGGGGGGCATGTATGGGATTGCCAGCAGAAGTTCCGTATCACTGTAGGCCCCCTTAATTGGCAGGACTTTTGTCGACTCTTGCCGCAGGGCGAAAGCCTGAAACGGTTTTCAGCCTTGGTACGAAACTACATTGGCGACGAATTGTTATGGGACATCAACCTTGTTCTCAAACGCGACCAGGTCCCGGGGTGGCAATTGGGGGAAGGCCAGTTGGGCCAAACACTATGGATGGATCAAGCTGGACTGACAACCGATGCTGCAGACCTTAACGTCCAGCCAACTCATGTGGGTGAATCGGGAGATACAGCATGGGTTTGAAAGATAGAGTTAGCACCCCACCAGTGAGTTGCAAGCATTTGAGAACGATCACCAATACCTTTCGCCTGAATTTACTTAACGCCTGGTTCGGAATTCCTTGAATCCAGCGGTGCCGCTTTGCGGCGTAGGTTGTTGTTACGCCCGTCACAGCAGCAAAATCAATTCGAACTCTTTCATAAAATTGCGCAGGAGCCATCCTTTGTCAGACATCAGCCGTACCTCTCTCTTTGGCAAACTCAATAGTGTGGGCTACAAGTCCATCGAAAGTGCAACCGTATTTTGCAAGATGCGTGGAAATCCCTACGTTGAACTGGTTCATTGGTTGAATCAGATTTTGCAATTGCAGGATTCGGATTTGCATCACATCGTCAAGCAGTTCAACATTAATCCGGCGCGATTGGTCAAGGACATGACAAATGCCTTAGACCGTCTTCCCCGAGGCTCAACTTCCATCTCCGACTTGTCTTCACATATTGAGGAGGCGGTCGAACGGGGTTGGGTTTATGGCACATTGATGTTTGGCGAGTCTCAGGTGCGCACGGGACACTTAATGGTAGGGATTCTGAAGACTCGTGGATTAACCAATGCATTGCACGGAATCTCCGACGAATTCACAAAAATTAAGCTTGATACACTGACCGAGCGATTTGACGAAGTCGTTTCAGGTTCACCGGAAGAAGCGCTTCGTTCCTCTGACGGTTTCCAGGTAGGCGGGGGAGCAACTCCGGGAGAAGCAAGCGGCGCGATGCCGCCAGCGGCAATGGGAAAACAGGAGGCCCTGAAACAGTTTACGGTTGACCTGACACAGAATGCTCGGGATGGCAAGATTGATCCGATTGTGGGGCGTGATGAAGAGATTCGTCAGATCATTGATATATTGATGCGAAGGCGTCAGAACAATCCGATCCTGACAGGGGAAGCGGGTGTCGGTAAGACTGCAGTCGTCGAAGGGTTTGCCTTGAAAATAGCCTCGGGCGATGTGCCTCCCCCTTTGAAGGATGTTTCCCTGCGTTCGCTTGATGTTGGTTTGCTGCAAGCCGGGGCAAGCATGAAAGGAGAATTTGAGAATCGTCTCAAGCAGGTGATCGAAGAAGTGCAGTCTTCCGAGAAGCCGATCATCATGTTCATTGACGAGGCTCATACGCTAGTGGGAGCAGGGGGGGCTGCCGGCACAGGCGATGCTGCCAACTTGTTGAAACCCGCTCTAGCTCGCGGAACCTTGCGCACCGTTGCCGCGACAACATGGGCTGAATACAAAAAACACATTGAAAAAGATCCCGCGCTCACTCGGCGTTTTCAAGTTGTTCAGGTCGAAGAGCCAAGTGAGAAACGGGCAATCCTGATGATGCGAGGCATGGCATCAACGCTTGAGAAACACCACAAAGTCAAAGTACTCGATGAAGCGCTGGAAGCCGCAGTACGACTTTCTCATCGGTACATACCTGCACGCCAGTTACCGGACAAGTCCGTCAGTCTCCTGGACACGGCCGCTGCCAGAGTGGCCATTAGTCAACACGCAGTACCTGCTGAGGTCGATGATTCACGTAAGCGTATCGATGCACTCGAAACCGAACTACGCATCATCGCTGATGAGTCGCTGGTTGGTGTTGATACTGCAGAGCGTGAGACCAATGCCCAGCAAATGCTGTCCGATGAGCAGGAACGATTGCAGGGGCTGGAAGAACGCTGGAATAACGAAAAAGAACTTGTCGAGCAGATCCTGCAGGTGCGATCAAAGTTGCGTGGTGAAGTCGGTACTGTTGAGGGTACCGAGAGTGAACTGGAGGCGGCAGCTGATGCAGAGGCGGAAAGTGTGCAAGTGCAAACAGCCGATTCAGATAAAGATACAGAGGGTGCCCCGGAAGCAGATAACGAAAAATCACGTGACGATTTATTGAAAGAGTTGGAGCAATTCCAAGATAACTTGACCGAACTGCAAGGAGAAACACCCCTGATTTTGCCCACCGTCGACGAACAGGCTGTTGGATCCGTTGTTGAAGATTGGACAGGGATTCCGGTTGGTCGGATGGTGAAAGATGAGGTGGCAACCGTTCTGAAGCTTGCTGATATCCTCAGTGAGCGGATCATTGGTCAACGTCATGCATTGGACATGATTGCACGACGAATCCAGACGTCGCGTGCAAGCCTCGACAATCCAAACAAGCCAATCGGAGTGTTCATGCTTGCAGGACCGTCAGGTGTGGGTAAGACAGAAACGGCACTCGCACTGGCTGAGGCTTTGTATGGCGGAGAACAAAATATCATTACCATCAATATGAGTGAGTTCCAGGAAGCTCATACGGTAAGCACTCTCAAGGGAGCGCCTCCAGGCTATGTGGGGTATGGGGAAGGTGGCATCCTGACGGAGGCTGTGCGTCGTCGACCTTACAGCGTGGTGTTGCTTGATGAAGTTGAGAAAGCGCACAGTGATGTCCATGAAATCTTTTTCCAGGTCTTTGATAAGGGTTGGATGGAAGATGGCGAGGGGCGACAGATCGACTTCAAGAACACCCTGATTCTGCTCACTACCAACGCAGGAACTGACCTGACGATGAACATGTGCAAGGATCCGGAAATGATGCCAGATCCTGAAGGGTTGGCAAAAGCCTTGCGTACGCCACTGCTGAACGTATTTCCGCCTGCTCTATTGGGACGTATCGTTACGATTCCCTACTACCCGCTCAGCGATGAGATGGTGGGAGCGATTGCGAAACTGCAATTGGGACGCATTGAAAAACGAATCCTCGCCAACCACAAACTGCCGTTCACGTATGACGATGAGGTGATCAAGCTAATTGCCAGTCGATGCACCGAACTGGAGAGCGGTGGTCGTATGATTGATTCCATTCTCACCAATACAGTGCTGCCTAAAATCAGTGGCGAGTTTCTGACACGCATGATGGAAGGCCAACCGCTTGACCGAGTTCATGTTCAGGTCGCCGACGGCGAGTTTGAGTATAAATTCGATTGATCATGGGAGGCATGGCATTCACGATCGGACAGGGTGATCGCTCACGTGCCTGATGCAAATGACTGTATCCCTAGGGTGCGGTCGCACGTTAACCAGCAAACCATTGCTGGGGTATCGGTGAGTATGGGGAAAGCATCAGTTTGAGGGCGTTGACGTCTATTATGATCAGGTATTCAGAAATACTGGACGATTCGAAAATACGGAACTCGAAGCGTGCTCGTTCTTCGAGCACTTCAATGCTGGTGACAGTACTGCCCATTACGGGCGAGGTGGCGGGAAGGTCGTTTTCCATTGGCATGCAAAGAAACCGTACCGTCCAAACTGCTTTTCCTCACCTCATGGCCATCGGATGCCCTGGCTGCCCAACAGTGGTACAAGAAACTCCACTCGCAAAACTTGCAGCAGGATATTCGCAAGAAATTCGCCAATTCGGATTTCGCATTTCGTACCGGGCGTGAACACAAACACGCCTACCTGCGGTGGCACAACTTATCAAAGGCAAGGTGGTGGCGGCAATTATAAGTTTCGCAAAGGCGGCCGTTAGTCACGAGACATTGATGATATCGCGAGCAAGCTAGGACTTACTCACCAGACGCTGTGGAACAAATTCAATGCACTCCCCCCAGGCGTTCCGCCTTGGGCGTTGGCCAATGACTGAATAGCCAGATGTAAATCGACTTGGAATAAATCCACAGCCGAACACGATCGAATCGATATTAAATATTCAAGGTAGCTGAATTACCCTTTGTCCAGTCCCTGTCGTTTTCATCTCGGATGGATACCAAGTGGGTGAAGCTTTCAGGACCCAAAAAAATGCCCTCGCCAAAACAGGAATTTCCATCGCGGCGTCCACTCGCCTTGTGAAAATCATGTGGATTAAAAGGCTGCGACTGCCTGAGACATTGAGCAGGTACACAACGCCATGCTTCTTTTGTACGCGTCAAAAAACGCGAAAGGTCTTCCTACCAACGTTGCTCACAACTCATTGTCTTTTTCTAGGTCGGTCTAGAATTATTTTTCTTGCAACCGTGTGACCTGAGGGCAGAGTGCATTTCTGTGCAGATTCGATTTTTTGCATGGCAGGGCTGACATGCAAAATGTTCACCAACGGACTGATGAGAGTCGGTGCGTACTGCCATCGAATCTTGACTGTTTTTGCAGTTACTCCCTTGCCAACGACTGCGTCTCCTCGGGCGGTTGCAGGTTTTCTGATCTTCGTTAAACGTGCGAGTCAAAAACCTTGAGTTCTCTGTATTTCTGTTCCTCACTGACCTCGTTGTTTTGAGCAAATCATGGAACTCAAAACCTGAGAGCAATCATGCGGCGGAGTTAACTTTCAGCCGGCTCTGATTGCCTGTGGTTTAGATCGGTTTTGATCGCAAAGCGATGAGTCTACGTAAGATACTGAATCACGCAATGCAGAACAGGTTGGGGCATGGTGTGCCCGACATAAGTTCAACGCCGGTTGCTGATTCAAACGATGCGGCGAAGGTTGCTGCCAAACTCATATCGCCCATTGCAGGAAGGGCACCGAGCGGTAAGCCTTCGAGATCGGCGGATGCCATGCCGCTGAGATTCATTTCTGCAGCAGGTGCCGCGGCGGACAGGTTCATTCCCATTTCTGCCGCAGCAGATAGTTCGCCTGACTCCATTCCGGGAGCTTCAATCGGAACTCCAAGGTTTGCCTCCAATTGGCTGAGCCCCGTTTCAAGAGATCCCATCGCCATGTTCATTTCGGCGGCACCACCCGGTGCCAACAGGGGAAATCCGAAAGCTGTGTTCGCGGAGTCTAATGATGCCATCAAACCAATGAGATTCCCCCACTCGGGCGCAGAGAGCGAGAGAGCGGGAGGCTCAAGGCTTGCTGCCATTTCCATGGCCGCGTTTAGCTCTGCTGCCCCTCCAGGTGCAGTCAGATCAATACCCAAAGCTGCACTGGCATTAACTAGCCTCGCTGCAATTCCAAGTTCGGCTGCCATGGACGCATCCATCGACGCTCCCATGGATGGTAGTCCCGCCGACAATTCAGCCACCGCAACAGACAGTTGTGGCATGGCATCAGGCAGCAGCAAGTTGACACCAAATGCTGCTTCTACCGAACCAACAAGGCCTGCGGCCGCTCCGAGCCCCTCCGTTGCTGGAACTGCGGGCGGAAGCGCAGCGGCTAACTCAGATAATGCCGGAGCAGTGACATTCAATGAACCTGCAGCCAGTTCCAGTTGTGCCTGACCATCCGCCGCGAACGGAGCAAGGCCAAATGCGCCAGCAAGTTGTGCCATCGCTTCCAAGCCGGCCAATTCTCCGGCCGATGGCAAGGACAGCTCACAAGCGGCTGATAAGTCCATTTGCATTGCTGAATCAAGTGCCGGAAGGCCTGCGGCAAGAGCAGTGAGCTCCGAAAGTTGAGGCATCGTTGGCAAGTCGGGCAGTGCCGGCATCTCAGGCAACGTTGCACTCAATTCTGCAACAGGACCTTCGATGCCAGCTAAAAACTCATTCATTTTGGTGAGGCATAGACAAAACATTCGAGATTCATCTCCAGGAGTGAACTGCCAAAAATATTGAACGGTGTTCTAAAAAACTCGACCGTGTATAATGTTTTAACAAGCGGGCCTTCAACCGTCATTCACCCAAGTCTGCTGTGGTGAGCGAGCAGCAAGTGACGGCCAATATTTTGCAGCCCAGCTAAAATGAGGCTCCAAGACCTTCTTAGCATGGGGAAGCAATTAGTTCAATCAGAACAGGATTCGGACCCATGGTGGAACGCGCGAAAGCGAGGCATATTCAGGTTCCAGACGAGGCGAGTTGCCAAAACCTGATTAATCAACTGATGGCAGGAGCAGACTTTGAATCGTTGGCTCGCCAATACTCGCACTGCACGACAGGGCGGCACGGAGGTTCTTTGGGTCTATTCAGCGAAGGGCAAATGGGGAAAGCAATCGACGAGGTAGTCTTTCACGGAGACGTTGGATTATTTTATGGTCCAATTCAATCTGAATTCGGATTCCACGTTCTGCAGGTCAGAGAGAGAAAATAACTAGCTCCCTTTTCAAATATGTGCTGCTGCAAGTCGATTTGAACTCGGTGCAGGACGGATAGTTACATACATGGAATGGTGAAAGTGGCACAATTGAATTACACTAAGTGCACCTTGGAGTGAAGAAATGGGTAAGCCAGCCGCCCGGATGGGCGATCAAGTCATCCAAAATGGACCGCATTGCCACGCGCCCATTCATCCACCTGCGCCGGTTCCAACGCCCGTTCCACATCCCCCTCTCCCCCTAGCGATCATCAAGGGTCAAGCGAACGTATTAATTGGTGGATCTCCTGCAGCACGAATGACGGACACCACTGCTCCCTGCACGCTGCCGTCTTGTGTTCCAGGGGGCCCCGGTATGATTCAGGTTGCCTCAACGACCGTGATGATTGGAAATATGGCGGCTGCCAGAGCGGGAGATACCACGTTGCACGCCAGTTGTGTTGCCCCCATTCCGATGCCAGCAGGAAAAATTCTTCCACCCGGCTGCCCCACCGTGATGATTGGGGGCTAAAAACGCGTGCAAAGAAAGCATTTCAATACCTTGCGGCCTGTGTGTCCTGTTTGTAACGCGGCCACTGGGCAGTTGCACCCGCTGGTGATCGCCGATGTTACGCAGGAAGATGGCAGGCACATCGTGCAAGGTATCTTGCACTGCACACACGCAACTTGCCAGCGTGAGTTCCCTGTAATTGACGGTGTCCCGTTGATCATTCGAGATATCAGAGGTTACCTGTCTGAAAACGCATTCCAAATCTCTCAGCGTGATGACTTGTCTCCGGTGTTGGAAAGTGTGCTAGGTGATTGCTTGGGTGCAGGGAGCACTTTCGAAATTTGCAGACAGCATTTGAGTTCTTACACGTGGGATCATTACGCGGATTTGGATCCCCAAGGCGAAATTGGCGATATTAAGCCGGGGTCAATGGTCCGAGCCCTGCATCAAGGATTGGATTTAGCAGATACTCATTGCAGTTTGGCAGAACGAAGTGGGCCGATGGTTGATATCGGGTGCTCTGTCGGGCGCAGCACATTCGCGTTGGCCGAACGATATCGCAGACTCACACTTGGTGTGGATCTGAATTTCCCCATGTTGCGTCTGGCCAGTCGGTTACTACGTACCGGAACGGTTTCGTACCCACGCAGACGTGTTGGGTTGGTTTATGATCGTCGAGAATTCCACGCAGCGCTACCAAATGCTGACCTCGTTGATTTTTGGGCCTGTGATGCCATGGCTCTTCCTTTCGCTGACGGTGCGTTCGCAGCAGCCACCAGCATGAACATGCTGGACTGCGTTGCCTCTCCAGTAGATTTTCTAGGTGCCATGGCAAGCGTGCTTGGGAGTGGTGCCCCTGCTGTGATTACTTGTCCCTATGATTGGTCCATCTCAGCAACTCCCATGGAATGTTGGATCGGTGGGCATTCACAGCGCGGTCCGGAAGGTGGAGCCAGCGAGCCCGCGCTTCGTCGTTTGCTTAAACAGAATGCGAGCCAACCACGGAAGAACTTGCACCTTCTAGCTGAGGAAGAAGTTGAGTGGCAGGTTCGTGTACACAGCCGAAGTACCATGTGCTACAAAAGCCACCTAGTGTTAGCTCAGACTCAAGACGGATTTTCGGTTTAGCCATGCCAAGTAGCTGACGAATACCACTTGCGACCACGCGATGAAGGTGCTCGTTCGAGTTTTTTGACCCCACGGCCCCAAAAGTGCCGTCGCGTTGTTGTTGAATCGCCCCAAGTACAGCATGGAGGTTCCTTCACCAAATAACGACACCATCGTTGTTGTGAAGATCAGTGAGACGAGCCCTGGGTCACCGCCGTGCTGTCCGTCACGACATTCTGGAATTTTCAGCGCGAGTTCTCGCGCCGCACCGGTCGCAACGTACTCAATTCCATCCACTTGATTGATCTGCCTGACCCCGGAACGAAGATGGGGCCATGGAAACCAAAGCACGCACGCAGAATACATATGACCACCGTCTCAAGGAGCTCGTTCGTTCAACGCAAAATATTACGTGTGCCGTTCGAAACGGAGTCCCTCGACCAACGGCACGCGACTGGCTAAAGCCCCCAGCCAACGAGGTGATTTCGATCGATGTCGTTCAGCTTGACGCGATCGGACTGCAAAAGGAAGTCATGCGACTTCAAGCCCGGCTTCAGAAGCTCAATGC
>Ga0315322_10000291_pt1 | contig 35911 bp, 26 predicted proteins | sample M110021515metaG_FD_203461 | JGI IMG/M metagenome (GOLD analysis project Ga0315322, IMG submission 203461) | Ammonia-oxidizing marine archaeal communities from Monterey Bay, California, United States - M1 100m 21515 | ecosystem: Environmental > Aquatic > Marine > Intertidal zone | place: USA...
GTGACGCCAAGCAAGTGGTTGGAGCATCATGCAAGAGCAAGTTTACTCACGGAGAGTGCAACTGTTCAAACCATTTACAACGGTTTGGATGTGCAACAATTTCAGCCTCGCGACCGTAGTTTATCGCGGCGAGAATTGGGGCTACCAGCTGACGTCACTGTAATTGCTTTTGGAGCGGCGTCTCTGGGGAACCGCCGTAAGGGCGCACAGGAGTTTTATCAAGCGATATCATTGTTGCGTGATCCGTCAAAGGTCGTTTGCCTCGGATTTGGTGATCCCTCAGAGATACCCTCGCATGATCGAATTCCGGAGGTTCGTTCAACGGGTTTTCTAAGAACACCGGAAGAATTGACTCGAGTGTATTCGGCAGCTGACTTGTTTGTCATGCCATCGCTGGGTGAGAACATGCCGCAAACCGTTGTTGAGGCGATGGCTTGCGGCATACCTGCGGTTGCCTTTTCGGTCGGTGGTATTCCTGAAATTGTTCAGCCGCGCAAGACAGGTTTACTGGCCTCACTGCAGAATTGCGAGGAACTATCCCAGCAAATTCAGTGGATGATTGATCATCCTTTGTAGCGAAAAGCGATGGGTTCTCGGAGTTGGAAGCTCGTTTGTGCTGAATTTGATCTGGACCGCCAAACGGACAAATACCTATGTTTGTACGATGAAGTGAGACAGATCGGGTGTTCGGCAATGCATTCGAAATTGCTTCGCAGCGCATGAGAGCAGCGCACACCACTAGTCGACCGGTGTCTAGCAATTTGACTCACGGCTAAACCGAAGTGGTTTTAGGCGGTGATTCGAAAAATGTGGTTTTTATATTCACGATCTAAAACAGAAAGTCCACGGAATGCGGATCACGGACTGCCAGTCATCGCTCAATACTCCTGTGGCGATGTTCATTTTCAACCGACCTGATGTGACGGCTCGAGTCTTTGAAGAAGTACGGCGAGCCCAACCAAGGCAGTTGTTTCTCGTCAGTGATGGCGCGCGATCTGGCCGACCTGGAGAGGAGCGTCAGGTTTCGTTGACTCGTGAGATCGTGACCGACGTTGAGTGGGAATGCGATGTGAAAACTTTGTTTGCTGAACAAAACATGGGTTGCAAACCACGGGTTTCGAGTGGATTAGCGTGGGTATTTGAGCAGGTAGAAGACGCGATCATTCTAGAGGACGACTGCTTACCACACCCTAGTTTTTTCGGCTATTGTCAGGAGCTGCTCGATCGCTATCGCGATGACGAGCGGATTGGTGCGATTAGCGGCAACAACTTTCAGCAAGGGATTAGTCGCACGCCTCACAGTTACTACTTTTCGAAGTATTTCCACTGTTGGGGTTGGGCCTCTTGGCGGCGTACGTGGAAAAATTTCGACTTGAATTTTCAGACATGGCCCTCTTTTCGAGATCAGGGTGGGGTGTCGACCGTTGCCGATTCGCCAACGGAAGCTTGGTACTGGACACGTCTTTTCGACGAACAGCATTCAGGTAACACGAAAGTCAGTAGTTGGGCTTATCCGTGGCTCTATAGTGCGTGGGCTCAAAATGCTCTCACTATTCTTCCGGACGTCAATCTGATTAGTAACATTGGTTTTTCGGGTGGAGGGACCCACTGTACTGACTCGGACTCCAAATTTGCAAATCTTGCGGTCCATGATATTGGATCCTTGGACCATCCTGAGACCATCTTTCGTTCTGTCGAAGCAGACAAATACACTTTTGGCCGCAATTATTACCATGACTCGATTTCTCGCCGCACCCGTCGCATGTGCCGCCAAATGCTTGCAGCTGCTGGTAAAGTAGCCGCCTGACAGAATAATGTTTTCAACATGAGCTCAGCATTTAGAACTGCCCAGCGTTTTTAATTGTTGGAATCAGGGTGGTGAGAAACACGAGCCAGCTGTGGGCTGAAATGCTTGGCACATTCGGCAGCTTAGTTACCCTGAAACGCTTCTTCTTCAAGCCACTCAACCATGGTGTTGAACACTTCGTGTGCGCTGATGATGTGATGAGCAGAAAAAAGGATGTGTTTCTTTTGTGGGCTACCCAAGTCTGTGAACATAGGCTTCTGAGAAGTTTCGACTGGGAACACTTGATCTGATGTTCCATTCATCATCAATGTTGGTTGTTTCACTTCGGGTGTAAAGTGAAAGGCTTGAATTTCAGGTCGGTTTTTATGCCATTTTACGTAGCCACCAGAAAGCAAAACTGCCGCCGTGTAACGGGTATCGGTCGCCAGTGCCATGGGGCCACGCAGTGCTCCGTTGCTGAGGCCAAAATAGACTAGCCGCTTAGGGTCGACATCTTTGCGTGTTAGTAGATAGTCGACTACACGTGAGCCATCCTTGGTTACGGCAATGTAGTCATCCCTTGCGCGTATCGGTGTGTTTTCAAACTGTTGACCCAAGGTACTGCCCGACCATCTTTCATATGTACCTTGGTAGACAGGAAAACAGACCATCCTGCCGCTTTCTGCCAATCGTTCCAGTAAACCGACGTGAGGTTCATGAGCAACTTTGAGTTCTCGACCATTTTCCCATGCAGTGACTCCGGGAACGAAGATGATAGTTTCCTTTTTTCCCACCCCGCCATCGGGTATCAGAAGATGGACTTTGAATCGCTCATTATTGTAGGCGGCATTAATCTCAACTACATCATGACGAAACCGGTTTTTCGTGGCCTCGCGGACATTCGCTTGCCCTATGCTTGGGTCCAATGGTAGATCGTGGTCATAAAGATAAATAGCGCGAAGTCTTTGGAATGGTTCGCGCTCCGGCCCTAGGTTAAGACTCTTGGGCTGAGCTACGCTTACAAGTGCTTCGCTCGATGGTGTTGCTCCTTTCGGATATCGGACGCATCGGAAACCGTTTTCCATGCTGCGGTCCCACGGTGAAGTGCTCATCGCCATGCTGAACGAGTAGTGGGGAGAGTTCCAGTCGCCTCCGAGATTGTATCGGTTGCCTTCATCATCAGAGGTCTGACACCATTCTCGGACATTACCTGCAAGATCGAGAGCGTCAAAACGTCCGACGCCGGTCATGGTTCCGCACGGTGTGGGACCAGCACTGAGAAAATTACCAGCTGCTGCCATGATGCCTGGTTGGTCTGAGTCGGCAGCCCATTTCCAGTGATGCAGTGTTGGTAAGTGCTTGGAACGGAATTTGGCATAGGCACACGCTTCAAACCAACTGACACCACCCACGGGGTACTCGGCATGTTCGTCGGCATAGTGACCGTTTTTCCAGCCAGCTGGACCGGGTTCCCCAGTCAGATCGGTGAACAACTCCATGGCTTGCTGCCATGCAATGGTGCCCCCATCTTGCTCGAAACGAATTCCATCCCAGAATGAGGGATCTTGATAGCCGCCCGCATCGACAAATGTCTGAAAGTCTTCATTGGAAACTTCGAGTCGGTCGACCCAGAATTCACCGATGGGCATCTTGTCTTTTTTTTCGTTGCCGTAGACCCAAACCATTCCTGTCAGTTGAGCTTCATTGGGGACAAGATAGCCACAGGCATCGGTATCAAATGCTTGTGGTACTTTCAGTTGGAAGTCCCGCGAGACGTAGCCCGGATTTTCAAAACGCATCCGAATTGGCCCTCTTGGTAGTTGAATGTTCGTGAGGGGCGTTTTACCAAGAGTTATCCATTGCTCTTCTTCAGATGCGGCATCACGAATTTTGACAGTCGTGTCAGCGGGGAGTTCATCGAAGCTCGTTGTTATCATCAGATCGCTCATGATTTCCTCGAATAAACTATCTGCCTTGATCCCAGGCTCGAGTGATTGCATCACTTGATACGCGGCGACTGTCTGCTGATCGTTAATCAGATCCAAGATTTTGGGAGCAACGATCTCCCTAGCTTCTTGAAGTTGCTTCGCTTCTTCGCGTGTTCTTTCCAATTCAATGGATGTTTCAGCAAGTTGTAATTCTTTATTTCGTCGTTCAGAATTCTCGATGTAAATTACAAGACTTGTCAGCGACAATACTGTAAGCATCAGGAACGTCAGGACGTACGCGGTGACTTGGTATCGGTGTCTCCTGACAAATAGTTTGGTCTTTCTGAAAATTGAATGGGGGCGGGCTTGAACTGGGATGTTTTTTCGAAATCGTTCGATGTCATCTGAGAAAGATTTGGCTGTGGCGTATCGATCCCCGGGATCCTTCTCCAACGATTTTGTGACAATCCATTCAAGATCAAGTTCAATTTGTTTTGAGAGTGCCGCAGTTGTTGTCTTTCGGTTTTCTGAAGTCTGCTGCTGCTTTTCCGAAAGCTGAAGGCTACGACTCAGTTGACGGGGAATCGCTTCACGCGTGATCGAGAGATGTTCTTCAAGAGTTTCTACCGCATCAAATTCTTGAGCCAATGGAATTTCACCAGTGATGAGTTCGTGCAGAATCGCGCCCAGTGCGTAAATGTCGGATCGCGTATTGACATCTCGCTGGTTGGTGCCGGCCTGCTCAGGGCTCATGTATTTTAGGGTCCCGATTATTTGATCCGCTCGGGTGATCTGATCGTTAAACTGCAATTCCAAACTATGCGATTTTGCAACTCCGAAGTCGATGATTTTTGGAACCGGCTCGTGGTTGTATTCTGCGACCAGAATATTGGAGGGTTTCAGGTCGCGATGGATGACACCTCTGTAATGTGCATGTTGCACCCCATTGCAAATTTGCTGAAACAGCTTCAGCCGTGCGTCAATTGGCAGTTGATGGTCATCGCAATAACGGGTGATTGGTATTCCGTCGATCCACTCCATCGCGACGAAGGGTTGGGAGTTCGTGGTTGAGCCAGCAGCGTAGACAGATGCAATATTTGGGTGGTGAAGTGTCGCCATGAAACGGCGTTCAGAGTCAAAGCGTTGAACGGCTTGTTGGGCGAGCTGTGATGTCCTCAATAATTTCAACGCAACTTTGCGGCGAATGGGTTCCAGTTGTTCCGCCAAATAAACAACTCCCATGCCACCCTCACCAACCTTTCTGAGAAAGAGATAGCCCGGAATCACAGGCGTTTTAGAGATTTTCGGCTCAGAGGACGCGAGAGATTGTTCTCCGAAGGGTGTATCAAGGATCGAACATGATTTTTGATCAGCGATCAGGAGGCTTTCCAGTCGTGATTTCAAAGCAGTATTTGTTCCGCACGCCTGATCGAGATAAATCGATCTTAGGCTTATTGATTCAATGTCTGCGGCAACACGGAAGATTTTCTCTTCGTTTAATGTCGACATGAATTTGTTTCTCCCTGCCGGTACATCCTCTCATGGGTTAACAGAAACCCGTCATGACCAAAAGTCAGTGCGACAAATGGCAGTGACTGCACGACTAAAAACAGGTAGTTGATTCAATTACTGCTCATATCGGATGAATTTCCATCCATTTTGACCTTCAACCACGCTCTGGCGTATCGCCAGTCCTGATCAGCGGTAGAGCTTGAAATGTCAAGAACTTCGGCAGCTTCGCGGTTGGATAGCCCTGCGAAAAATCGTAATTCCACCAGCTTGGCTTTTCTTGGGTGAGTATCAGCAAGAACCGTCAATGCTTCATTAAGCGTTAGAATTTCCGCAGGGCTGGAGTTAAAAGTTTGTTCAGTCACATGACCGCTTACACGACTGAATTCCCCACCACCGCGCAGAGATTTTTTTCTCCGTGCTTGTTCAATGAGAATTCTTCGCATTGCTGTTGATGCTGCTCCGAAAAAATGACCGCGACTGTTCCATTTCTGTTGATCGCTATTCTTGGTCAATCGCAAATACGCTTCATGAACCAGCGCTGTTGCTTGAAGCGTTTGTCCGGCGGGTTCGGCCGCAAGCCTAGACGCAGCCAGCTTACGCAGTTCCGAATAAACCAAGGGCAGCAAGTCAGCTGATGCGTTCAGGTTTCCCTCTTGTAGGTGTCTCAGGGCAGATTCAACCTGCAATTCTTCATCCTGCTGTTTCTCGGGCAGAATTGTGTCATGCATCGGTAGCCTCGTTTGGACTCGGTTTTCGCGAAGTGGAGCCTATCGGCCTTGTCTTTAAGAGCGGTGGGGCAGCTTTAGGCAGGATGATTGGAGATCAAATCACGACAACGAATAATGTAACCGAAACTCGCCGGAGTTGGAAATTATTCTTGGACGGATATCGATAGTCCTCGTTCGGCAAATTCGTGTAACTCAAATTCTGGTGAGATATGATGGCTTCGGGGGCCAGCTCCGTTCTGAAGGTGATTTGTCTCACCGTACTACTGCAAGATCGCCTGGTCCACCATTTACTGGAACGATTTATTCTCAGGCAGCTTATCTTAAGAACAGATCAGAGCTCGGCCAGTGATCTTCGTAATTCTTAACGTACTCCCACGGGCGGTTTTGCATTTGGCCAATTTTGGGTTCGGATCCGGACGATACTACTAGGTCGAAATTTCTCTAGCACAAGAGGCAGGTTGGTATTTTCATGGGTATGGCTATGGGCCATGCCGCTGCTAAACAGAGCCATGGTGGTTCTGTGGTGCAAAACGGGCATAGCAAGTCAACACCAAGCAAGGTCGGTTCTGTTGTCCTACTTTAGACAGAACTCACAGAGAATTTGCCACGGTTGTACGGAGGCATCAATCAACCCTTGCATAGACCACATGCTCTTCCGTCGTTCGGTCCACATGGGCGTCCCCGCTTGGTGTTCTTGTAGTTCTTGCAACTAGAGTTGTGTCGGACTCCTGATGACAGATTGAGCCAGTAGCCCGTTGAAGGGATCTCAGGCGACTTGCTAGTAGCAGAGATTGTTCTCGGTTGTCTTCTGAATTCCCATGGAGCGATGGGTTGGCTCTCTGCCCACAAGCCCAGCTTTGCTCCCTTGGCCTTTGTTTCCAAACTGGCTAACCGTGATTCGTCATTGTAGTGCTTGTAGTGCCAGGCCCAGCCACCTTCGATCATCTTCGCATTCACATCGGTGTCACGGTAATGGATGATTCCTAGCGTTCGACCGTATTTATCATTACCCGTTTTCTTGAGGGTGATGACTTTTCCAAAAACCATCGCCGCAAGAGCCTGCTTGGATTTGTTGCCGTAGCTTTGTTTTGTTTCCGGCGCGTCGATACCATAGAGTCGTATCTTCAGTGGGGTTTGGTTCACCAACAAGGTTACTGTGTCGCCATCAGTGACACCGACCACTTTTCCGGTCAGTTGTTCAGTGATCTTGGGCGGCGTGGCAAACGTGATGCCCGCACAAATGAGAATGAGCAACGCTGTAAATCGCATGAATACAAAGGGGCTGAAGGGGCTTTTGCTGTGCCTCCAAGAGGCAGGTTGGTCGAAGAGGGCAGGTTGGTCGTTTGCGAGACCAACTGTTGCCAATGCCTTCTAATTTGATCGTGAGGTTGAAGCGAGCTCAAAGGGAAGTGCCTGTGGGCTCTCTATTCCCAGCATACATCGAATCCAACGTGTATGGTCCATCCCTCAAGCTTAATTCATCTAATCTTAGTGATGATTCCGTGGGGTAAAAAACCTCAGCCGCGAGTTGTTCGAATCAACATCCGTCTGACCAACCTGCTACTTGAGTGTACCCGACCGATTTTCCGGCAGCGTGTCGAGAGGCAGCCCTGTCGACACGAGTTCAATTCCGCTGAGCATGCTTTGCCCTTGATGCGCGTTGAAGGATAGCGTGCAGTCGCCATCGAGTTGGACATCGGTGAATTCTTTGACTAGGCATTTCATCTTGCCTTGCGCTGCGACGAAGATATCGAAATTCGTTAGCACAGGTTTTCCCTGCAGAGCGACATCAAACACGCGGGCTCCGGCCGCGGTGTGTTGTGGTTCGACAAAATAGAGCCGCACAGTGAAGGTTCCGGCCTTCAGTTCTGTGAGACGCAATGATTTGATGCCTTGTACGCCAGAGGCACAGACCCACGGCCAGCCTTGCCCCGCCTGGATGAACAGGGAATGGTGATAAAAGTAGTCAGGGGTCGCCGGTTGCGTCTGGATTTTTACTTCGGGCGAAGGTCCGCCGACGCTGGGGTAGTCTAGAAACAAGGTTCCGCCGTGAGTCATCCGGTCGCCGGGTGCTCCTAAATTGATGCCGATACGCATGATTGGATTGGCGGTGCCCTGACCCCATGCTGTCCATTGTTCGAACGTCTGTGGCATACTGATCAGCGCGGCGCCGGTTGGCAACGGGTAACTGCAGGTGCAGCCCTCATAGAAATATGGCATGTTCAAAACACCGTTGGCTGGGATGATGCTATTTGTGCATCCGGATCGTGGGCCAGCAATATTAATGGTGCCACTTTCAATCCGTTTGTCATAGAAAGCAGGAGTCGCCGAACGCATCGTAATCAGGTGGCCGTAGTCGACACCGCCGTCGCAACCATAACTCTTGACATAGCATCGTGGTTCGACAACACCAGTCAGTGGATTCGTCATTTGCCCCTTGTCTACCTGTCTCCAGAACGGATAAAGTTTCGGCTTTTCGCCCCTGGACTGCAGATCCTGCAGATGACTCTCGACATAGGGCGGACGAAATTGATACGGCGGGCGAAAATCAGCGCCCGGTGTTTTGGGTATGCGTTCTAACCGAGACTCAGCTTCGACGGGCGACATGACCCGACCGGTGTAGACGTCCATGAAGGTTTCATTGAGCAAGCGGAATCGCGCGGTTCCGTCCCGATGAAAAAGGTTGACGGGCCCCATCGGATCGACCTTCCCTTGCCAATCCTTATCCTGCGAAATCATGACGCCGCCCACGATGGTCGGTTGCGGGGCGCGTTTGAAACGCGAAAGTGAATCGTCGAACCACAAGATCCCCAAGGGAGCCCGGACGCGAGAGTCGGGGGCGTCCCAGTCGTTTGTATAGTTGACGGCGCCGGGCAACGCGCCCGCACGGCGGATGAGCAGAAGGTCGCCGTGGCGTTCAATCCGGGCTTCGCTATGTCCAGCTGAGCGGAGCCATGCGAGAATTTCCTTGTCGCGCGTCTGTTCTACGGTGAGGCAGGCGATGCCCCCGTACGGCTTTAGTCGTTCATATAACGTCAGCAAGAAGTCGGCACCCGTGTTGAGCTGGGTCGCATTCCAATCTTCCGCCACAATCAAATCGGCCAGATACTGTGGGAACGCAACTTCCTCGAGCCGGCCCGACATGATTGACAGTCGGCTGGCCGGCGCTGCGGGGTCAAAGAGACGTCGTCGAATTGCTTCGGCATCAGATTCAACGGGGGCTAACGCAATGACATGAAAATCAGTCTCCGCAGCCAGTTGCTCCGCCATCCGGCCATCGCGCGTGCCTAACACGAGGGTGTAGCCGTCGCGAACGGGGGTTAGCGTACGGAGGTGGGCGATGTTTGACGCCAGCGCTTTGTCGACATCAGGCTTGGGGGCAGGTTGTGCCGGATGAAAGGTTGGTGAAACTTGGGTATCGCCAAAACAATGAATTGTTCCCTCAAGGGTCGTGACAAACAGTCGGCTGTTAGCGGCGACGATGCTGTGAATGTCACCTTCGACCCCGTTCACACCCTCTGCATAATTCAACACAGTTCCGGCAAGCGTCACCTGTGTCCGCGATCCGGCGACTCCCTTGCCCGTGCGAAGTCCACCTTCATGCTGATCGCGATTGACGACACTGTCGAACTCAATCTTTCCGCGACGAATATCGCGGGCTAGTTGAGGGTCCATTCGCATGAACCAGCCGCCCGGAACGGTTCCTTCGGATGGGAGTGTGAAGTTGAGTAATTCGCCGCTATGGCGATCGAAAGTGGCCGGTTGCGCTGCACCACAGGGAACGAGCAGTTCATCTCCATTAACCAACAGGTATCCTTGCGGCGAAAGTCCTCCTAACGCTTCGGCACCGACGTGCGGTTGCTTGCCATACAATGTTCCGCAGCGATCGTTGACCCATTTGACCTGGCCCGATTGGGCGTCGAGCGCGTAGACAAAGACGCCCTCCATCGGCCAGACTCCCGCAGCGAAATAGATGGTCTCGTCGGCCAGCACCGGCCCTCCGCGGACGGGCCATACAGAAATCAATCGGCCATTGCCTAAGATTTTCCGACCTGAAGGAACGGCGCGAAACTTCCATTGCAAGGCACCGTCGGACGCATTCAAACAGTACAGATGTCCGTCGTCCGAGCCAAAGTACAGCTTGCCACGCCACGCGACTGGCGCCATACGCACGGGACCGGCTGTGTAGAACCGCCACTTTTCGTTTCCGGTCTCGACCGCATAGGCCCCAACCGCATCGATGTGCGGCAGCGCCACGTACATTGTGTCGCCCTGAATAATCGGCTCGTAACCTTGGTCGAATTGGAGCCGAGAATTGCGGAATGCGGGTGTAACTTTCGGAAGTTCCCGCTTCCATTGGAGGTGCAGCGGAGCAGGGATCTTTTGGCTTGAGATATTCGTGCGGCCAGCGTCATGCCGCCACGTAGGCCAGTCCTGGGCTCCGACTAAGCTCGTAAACGAAAATAGCCCAAGCAGGGTAACAACGAAAGAATGCGTGAGTCTGTGCATGGGAATGCGTCTCCTTTAGCGCAACGCCAGGTTCAAGCAGGCCGGACTAGGCATTACGCCGTTCCGGCACCCACATTGTAAACCGGACTCAGCGTTCATCCCATTACCGGAATTTCGTCGCTTTATTCCTTGACCCTGCCCGACTCACTTGAACAAGTCATTTCGCAAAGTCGCTGACATCGTTCCTAACCACTACCGGCAGTGAATTCGGGAGTACTTCGGTAAGTTCTCCATTACTGTCGGTCAAGGAAGGGCGCTGGGTCGCGTGAACCGTATGCCTGGCGGGGAGTGAAAGGCGTGGCGAAGTCAGTAAAGCACGCCCAAAGTAACTCTATTCGAACCGGTTTTCTTTTGGAGGATTGACACAACCTGCTGCAAACGTCGGGCTTTTCCGTCGAACCACAGAACAGCAGTTTTTAAAATTCTAATTGCCGCTAACGGCCTCTTTGCCTTTTCCGTCAGGTAATGACTTCCACAAACCCAACGCGATTAGGACACACGCAAACAACCCGATTCCAACGGAAATGGCAAAGGGCGTGGTTTTTTCGTAGCCGAGCGTCTCATGGTATCCAATCCAAGCCACGATCAGGCCATATGTGAACGGATAACCAAAGCAGACCAGCGACCAGAATGAACGTCGCACGGCAAAGATAATTCCCAGTACCAGAGCCAAAAGCACAATGACGATGATCTGCGGCCCGACCATCAAAATGCTGCTGGCGGCGATGATAGCACTTAGGATGAGCACCAAGGCGGCCCTCATGAAACGGAAGTCCCGCGGATTTCCAATCGCGGGCTGCGGTGGCGAGTAAGGCGACATTCTATTCATCTCAAACGTTTCTCTGTACATTGACTAGATTCATGCATGGTGATGCGGATGGTAGACACGTTGCTGGGCGCTTCCCAACACGCTAGAGACCATCGCTGCAGACCAGTTACTCATATTTCCCAAAACATAGCGGAAAAAGTTCGGGGAAGTGAGTCAGCATCGGATCGCACGCAATTCCAGGATGGTGCCTCCTTCTGCTGGTGTTCTAATTTTGAAGCAAGTAAGGGCGAATGGTCTATGGCTCGCTCTCACTTGATCGTATTCAGTGCAGTGGTTGCATCGACCGAACGCAATTTAATTAGGGGCACATGTTACTTTGGTGTTTTCACTGACGTGACACACAAAGTATGAACCAGTTGTTGACGCGAGTAGAGTATTATTCAAAGTTGCCCGTCGTTTCGTTCAAGAGGCTGTTTCACATTTCGCACATCACCGAAAAACAATCTTGCTAACGCACGAGTTTAAAAAGTGGGCAAGAGTGAGAAAGTGAAATGCAACCCTTTTCGACCTGCTTCTCGTTCGTGAATTTTCCATACTGTTATTGGCAGCATGGGCGTACTGCGAAGATGTTCCTGACAGTCTTCTAACAGGTTAGGGCATTGAAAAGAGGCACGATTATGCGTCGGATGTCTTCGTTCATCATCATCATGATTTGGGACCCAGAAGACGAGTTGTGCGTGTTTTCGTTGCGTACTGAAAAGTGAAGGGAATCAACCGCGTTGGGATAACCAACTCATTTTGCCGTCGCCCTAACCACCAGACATCGATGCCGAGGTCCTAGCAACCGAGCGTATTGGTGGTTTGCTTCAACCGTATTGATGGGCGTATCGAGGGGCAAATGTTGCCACCCGCAAGGTTGTGGGATGCACTCCACCAAGATATCTCCAGGTAATCCGCGTAGAAAAAAGACTGATCAGCCTGTCGTGACGCGTGCTAGGATCGATTCTCAATTTTAGGCGTGGCAAGGCTGTTGCGGTCAATTCTGACAAGTCAACCATTCGAGGGTTAAGTTTAGGCAATTCCACTTGTAAGTATGGGGATGGCCTATTTCGTGTATAAACTTCTGATTGTGGCTACGGGGTGCAAGAGGAAATTGCTGAATGAACAAAATATCTCTGATTGATCGAGGGTTGTGGCCGCTAGTCTTTATTGCGGTTGTGCTGCTCTGTGGATGCAAATCTGAAGAAGCAACAGACAAACCGTTGACGTTGCGGATGGCGCATGTCTACGAGGTCACCGCTCCGACTCATGCGTACGGGACGGAGCTTTTGTCTGAAAGGCTTCGGGAGAAAACAAATGATTTGGACGTTACGGTTTATCCCGGGGCACAACTGGGCAGTGAATCTGAGCTACTCGAACAATTGGTGGCCGGTGAGCTCGATTTGGTAATCACGGGGCCATCATTCCTTGCAATGTGGCACCCTCCGGTTGGCGTGTTAGATGCTGCATTTGCATCGCGCGATCTTGACCACATGCTCGAAATGGCGGGAAGTGAAGAGATGGCTCCGGAGTGGGATGAACTTCGCAAAAAGTATGATGCACGCGTTTTGGATACGTGGGCCTATGGGTCGCGGCATATCACGTCGAACGTGCCCATTCGTCATCCAGACGATCTGGAGAGTTTTCGCCTGCGATCGCCTGCGGCCCGGATCTTTCAGGCATCTGCGGAAGCACTCGGCGCAAGTCCGATGCCGATTGCGTTCAGCGAAGTCTATCTTGCACTGCAGCAAGGAATTGCCGACGGCCAAGAGAACCCGGTGCCCGTAATCAAATCGATGGGATTCCATGAAGTTCAGAAGTGTCTGAATCTGACAGGTCACATTCAGTCGTCGTTGCAAATTCTCGTGAACGAACGCACATGGAAGCGTCTGACTGCTGATCAGCAGAAAGCACTACTCGATTCGATTCAGGAACTTGGTAGCGAGGTCTATGACGGATTGATGAAAGACGAAAAGAAGTTGATCGAAGAATGGCGAAAGGACGGGACGATGGAGATCATCGAAGATGTCGACGTCGATGCTTTCCGCGAACGATGCCGAAAGCACTTTTCCAAAGGCTTTGAATTCAGCGATGTCTACAACCGCATCACCGCAGACCCGTCAGAAGAGGATGGTCAATGAACGCCGAAAACGACACGGGACCAGAGAACCAAGAAGCCGACGAAGTATCAATTGATTCCAGTCCGCCCACAAGCGACGAATCAGAATCCACCAGCGAAAAACCGCTTCCGCTGGCGAGTTGTGTTCGATGGATGGTGCTCGGAGAAAAGACCGTCGCGAGCCTGTTTCTGTTGGTAATTGTGTCCACGATGGCGGCACAAGTCTTCGCCCGCTATGTCTTTAACGCTCCGTTTCAGTGGAGCGAAGAGGTCGCGAGACTCGCTTTGATCTGGATGACGTTTATCTCAGCCGCATTCGTGATGGCCGAGGGGCGTCACATCGCGGTCGATATGATTTCGTCTCGAGTTGGCGACGGGGGGAAACTGTTTATCGAATGCATGAGCTACGTCGTGGTTGCAGCCACGTGCCTGTTACTGTTGATTGGCGGCGCCAGTTTTGTCTGGTACGTCGGCAAAGTAGGATCGCCAGCTTTGGGAGTGCCCAAGAGTTGGTGGTACGGAGCGGGCATGGTGGGCCTCTTGCTGATGGCAGTGCATTCCCTCGTGAATCTTTTTCAGGTGTGGATGACAGGAAAGCCAATTCCGCGTGAAACTCATGTTGAAGAAGAAGCCTTTCGACTCGAAATGGAGCAGTGCGAATGATTCTGGGTGTACTGATCATTGCCATGCTGGTGCTTTTGTTTTTGCGAGTGCCAGTCGCCATCAGCATGCTGTTGCCGTGTCTTGTCTACGTCGCAGGGTCACCGGACATCACGCTCGGAGTCGCGCTTCAGCAGACGGTCGGGTCGGTCGATTCATTCCCGCTTCTGGCTGTCCCGCTATTCATCATGACGGGCTATCTGAGTAACGCTGCCGGCTTGGCCGACCGACTGTTTCGAATGTTGCTCACGCTGTTCAAAAAGATTCCTGGCAACCTGGGTTTTGTAAACGTCTTCAGCAGCCTGATGTTTTCCTGGATGAGCGGCGCTGCCATCGCCGATGCTGCAGGACTCGGTTCCGTGCTTGTACCGGCGATGAAGAAACGCGGCTATGACGAAAAGTTTGCGCTCGGTTTGACTGGAGCATCATCGCTCATCGGGCCGATCATGCCACCAAGTATTCCTGCGATTGTCTACGCAGTCTCCGCCGGTGTTTCTGTTGGAGCTTTATTCTTCGCAGGAGTGCTACCCGCACTGGTGCTGACGTCAATTCTCTGCATTTTCGTTTATCGAGACGCTCGAAAAAACCCACTGCGTGAAGAATCAATCGCCCAAGACATTCCTGTCTCCAAGGCGATCACCTCGGCGTTGCCGGTTCTGCTAACGCCCGTCATCATTCTTGGCGGAATTCTCGGCGGGATCTTCACTCCAACCGAAGCAGCGGCGGCGGCCGTGATGTGGATTCTGATCTTGAGCATCTTTTATCAGTCACTTTCGTTCAAAGCATTCCGCGGAGTCCTGGTCAAGACGGCCACCACCACCGGGTCAATCATGCTGATCGTCGCGGCAGCCGGTCTGTTCGGCTGGGTCATTGCTCGTGAACAAGGGCCTCAAGCAGTGACCGAAGCGATGCTGCAGTTCACGGACAATCCGATCGTGTTTCTGTTGCTGATTAATGTCGTTCTACTGATCACTGGAATGATTCTCGAGCCAGTTGCAGGACTCTTGATAACCGTGCCCGTTCTCCTTCCCGCCGCCATCGAATTTGGAATCGATCCGCTGCATCTTGGAATCGTGATGATTCTCAACCTGGTCCTCGGCCTGTTGACGCCCCCAGTCGGACTCGTGCTGTACGTGCTCAGTAGCGTCACGGGAAGCTCTGTTCAAACAGTAACTCGCGGAACCATTCCGTTTCTAATACCGTTGCTGATCACGTTGCTTCTCATCACGTTCATTCCGGCTTTCAGCCTCTGGTTGCCAGGGCTTCTAGCAAAATAGACCACCTTCGTTAACGTGTCACTCATAGAAGACGGCAGGAAAAGATTTTCTCTGAGGAATACGATGTTAACCAGTTCCGAAATGGAACAATACCAGCGTGACGGGTTGTTACGCCTGACTTTTGCTTGGACGAGAAAACCCTGAACCTACGGACAGGTTAAGAGTCGCAATGCGAATCTCGTACACGCAAGTTAACCCCACGTTCGCGAAACATGGTGATCGTGAGATTCCGTTTTGCGACGTCGTCCCAATCACTTGGTGCGTCCGGGTGTCGGTCAACCATGGTGTCGGTCAACCATGGTGTCGGTCAACCATGGTGTCGCCGTGCGCGGATTGCCGCAGGAACAGATCTACGGCACCATACCGCTTCGCCTCGAGTTTCTTTAACCTCCGAAAAGCTCGCTCAATCCAAAACGGGCTACGCGGGTGCGCCGAACCGGACTGGTTTTTTCAACGGCACTCGGGTTTGGGAAATGACCTGCCGATCGTGTTTCCGGTCGATTTCCTCTTGCGATCACCTTTTCAGACAAAGGCACGCCGGAGTATAGTCCCTCACCGCCCCGTAGGATCAAAAGGCTCAGCCGAGTATCAGACGCTACAAAATCGCCGTTCACAGGAAAAAACTCATATGAAACGCCTCATTAGTCTTCTGGCTGTATTGGCGGTGCTCTCGGACTCGACTGTTCATGCAAAGCGTGCTGCCCCTTCCAAAGTTCCACCCGTCACAGTCGGGAAAATTGAGTATCGCGCACCGACGAGTCAGATGGGATGTGTTGAAGCTTGGGATACGGGAAGCGATGAGATGATCTGGCGGCGTCAAATCTATGTCGTGAAATATACCGTGGGGCTTGAAAGGGATGTCCAAGATGTATTCATCACGGCACTTGGACTCAAGGATAAAACTTTAGTGGTGAGTAATGAACGAAAATCGGAATACGAACTGGATCTGGACACCCTTCAAGTCAAAGTCTTGAAAGGGGGGTTGGTAGAAACAAAGTAATTTCTTGCGTACCAAGGGTCGCGTTGAGGACTCGAAAATGAAGCTTGGCAGTGGCGTCTTATCGCTTACCCCAAAATCGACTCAACTTTTCGGAACAGGTGTTGCAACTCCCAGCGGAACGGAATCTTCGACGGAAAATGCGCAGGGTATACGGTCGATCCAGGCTATACGCCGTTTCTAATAAAAAACAGGTCGAGCGAATCAGCTTTGCGGCAAAGCAGTCAATACATCACATCACGTGCAAACTCGTGTTGGGTGCGGGAACAGTAAGGTTTTGCGGCCTACCCTTATCACGATTGACTTTGCCCCGCTAACGCGCAGTCGATGCATCGCCCACGTGGAGTTCGCCAAATCGTGGATCGTTGTTCAGAGAAGTCTGAACCTGGCCGCCAACCGTCTGAGATGACGATGTTTCAGATTTCGGAAGTGCAAGAATCGCCTGCTTTTAACGGTTGGCGGAGTTTTTGACCGTATAAGCTCACACCGGCCTGTATTGCCCTTGTTCATCGCTCGCGGAAACCCGAACGTCAGCGGCCCACAAAGTACCGTTGCCGGCAAGAAGAAATCCGTAGTTCAACCACTTGGCCTTGTTGGGTACTTCAGTCTCCTGTGAATATGTTTTCCAGGGTGTCGTTCCCTGGATTGGGCGATCTTCCATATTGTCGAAGAACAGCATCGACTCGTCACCGTCGATACGTAACCACAGACCGGCCATTTCATCCAAGTCTTCGGTTCGGATGTCGGCCTCAATTCGAATAGCTCGTCCAGCCAGTGTGTGGGCCGGAATCGTCTGCATCAGAGAGCCAAATTCTTCTTTACTGGCATTTACTCGATGCATCCGAACGCATTGTTCTCCTGCCCCTTCCTCGCGAGATTCCACGTCGAAACTGTAGAGTGTCGAAACACGGTCGACGTTGCCGTGTGAATCAGACCAGCCGTCGGGCATGCCACGAACAGTCTCCCCTTCAAAACGGAGGTTCGTTGGTTTTTTTACCGAACTATCCAGGTCGGAAGTCGCTTCATTCTTTTCGCGGAGTGCCATGACAATCCAAGAGATGCCGGCCGCAATCATCAGGACTGCGAATCCCCGATCCCACCAGGGTTTGTCATTCGCTGTTTTTGCCGCAAGTTTTATGCAGCCACAGACAAGAATAAAGATGCCTCCCCCAAGGCTCGTTAGCTCGACGGATGTCCGAGCAGCTTTCAGTAATACACGAAAACTGACAACGACAAGAACCAGACCGACCACGGCCAGGACCGAATCCAGTGAGAGGAATTCACGGTCCTCGTAAAGCCCGACGACTCCAAAACCAAAACTGATCCACCCGGCCACGAACAACACCAGTGACAAACCGTTGGGCAGCCCACCGCTCTTTACTGTGGATGTGGCGTTTGTTTCTTCGGTCATCTGCGATTCTCCTTCATGGTTAGTCTCAGAGGCAGGTCACTACAATAACGACGGATCATTGCAAACAGCGTCCTGTTTATCTTTCGTCCAACTGACGATCACACACGCCCCTTGAGGTTATCTTATTCTATGTGGGGGTAGTCCGTCGCTCACTTAGGAGGTCTAAATCAGGCGCGAGTGAGAGAGCGGAGGTGGAAGAGTTCGAACCTTAGCGTCGATCAGCCGTTCGTGATCAAGATTGGCGATCGACTAAGAGAGTCTCGCATAACCGATCATCGACGTAAGTCATTACCAGAAAGAACGTTATAACGCGGCTTGTAAAAATGCTTTGTAACCACCGTTGAGAGTCAACTCGCGGTGCGTGGTCGGGAGGTGACCGGAGGAAGCACGCCCAGGAGGATTCGAACCTCCGACCTACGGATTAGAAGTCCGTTGCTCTATCCAGCTGAGCTATGAGCGCGTCCTGAAATAGTCTAACCATAAAGGACACATTTCCGAACGCCCCTGTTCGGTTTTCTCTTGAATCAGCTCGTTTTGACGCCACCGGTGTCTTGTCGGAATCTATCTCGTGCACCTGAGTGGTGTGATCCGAGCAACGTACACGGGGTGTCAGCCAAAGTTTGAATTGAGTTCCCACCGCTATTTGGGAGGTGAAATTTCAAGTGCGATTGGCGGATGAAATGCAACGCGGCGAACGTGTGCAATGCCAGCTTACCAAAATCACACAGTGTGGCGTCTACACCTCGATCAGCTCTTTTTCAGCAGTTTCTTTCTCGACCGGTGCCTTGTCTGCAGCATTTGGAGCCTCTGCTTCCGACCCGGGTTGGCTTTCAACTTGAGGTGGTTTGCTCAGTTTTAGTTTCCGCTCGATCTCAAGTAGCGGGCGATTCATCATCTCCCTTTGCTTCTTCAATTGTTCTTCGAGCTGTTTGCGGTTTTCTTTCGGGACATTATTTTCAATGTTCTCCTGCATTTTACGCAAATGTAATTCCATCATGTCACGATGTCGTTTCAACATTTGCCTTTGCATGTCCTCCACGTTCTTGGGAGCACCGTTCTTGGGAGCATTGGGATTCAGATTTGGGATTTTCAATGGTTGTGCTTTGAATTGAAGTGGGTTTCCGTTGATCTGGATCTGGATCCTTCCGCCCGTTTTTTTGTACTGTTGAAAAATCTGATGAGCGTTTTTGTCTTTCTCCTTCATCTCGTCAGCATTTTTGTAGGTCTTCTTCGTCGCCTTTCCGTTGGCGTCTTTTTTCTCCACTTCGATACCATCTTCTACTTCTGTTATTTTTGTTTTCTCACCATTTGTTTCATGTTGGATCTGTAATTTCCCATTCTTGTTTTGAACTTGAATGCGCATCCCAGCTACCCTGTTCATGCGAGGTACAAGCATTGGAAATTTTCGGAGTTGTTGATTCTGGTTTGATTGTTCGCTGTCTTCTTGGTTTAGGATGCCTTTTGCGACAGATGAGCTTGGGTTTTTCTCGTCCGCAGAGATTTCTTCCAGTGCATTTTGGGCTGCGATCTGCAAAGCATGATTATTCTTATTTGCCATGTGTTCCTGCAGAATTATTAATGCTTGGCTCGCGGTCTCCTTCGTCCCTGTTTGCGTAACGCGGCGTAGTGTTTCAATACCTCGTTGGCCTGCGGCTTTGAGTTTGCGGGCGGCTTGATTGCGAACTGCAAAGCGAGGTGAACCCAATTCGTCGACCAGTTCATCCAATGAGATCCCAGTTTTTGAGATGGTTGGCACTGAAGCGACCGGTGATTCTGTCTCAGCAGTCGCTTGTGGTTGCTTAATGTTCTGGTCTGGTTGCTGCGCGACAGACGGCATCGTCAGCATGAAGTGGATGGCTGAAACAAGGAGAAGGATACGCATCTGATCACTCGAGGTTTTGGGTGTTTGGGTCGGGATTTCGAATACGTTTGCAGCAGGTACGACGGTCAGATTTGTGCAGTCGCGTCGAGGGCATTGGCCGCGCGACGCGGTTGCATACACCAGATTAACTCGCACATTGTAGCTCCTGCGACATGAGCGTGGCGAGTCGTTTTAGGGGCATTTTTCGGGTCGGGGCGCCTAGGTTTGGCAAGCTCAGTCGCGGGACGGGGACTCCAAGCAGACGGCTGTTGGTTCATGCCCTCTGCCTCAGGGCGATGTTTGGATATGATGATGTCAAGTGCCGGTTGGGGTCAGGGCAAATTCCGGCAGCCTCGATTCAGGATGCTGGGTGCAGCTTCCATTCAGGGTGTTCCGGCTTCTTTTGAGCCGCTTTACAGGTTTGCTTCACGGCAAGCCACGAGCTTCAGGGCAAACCCCTGAGGTTTGAATAGAGTGACCCTGAAGCCATTTGATACCGCCAATTTTTCAACGCAACGATAACTGTCAAGCAAGATGAAAACAGACGAGCTACGTGAAAAGTACCTTGAGTTTTTTGAGACCAAAGGTTGTGTTCGCCGTCCCAGTGATGTGCTGGTTCCAGCGTGGGATCCATCCGTGCTATTTACCCCTGCGGGAATGAATCAATTTAAGGATCATTTTTTGGGGAAGGTCAAGCTGGACTTCACTCGCGCGACGACTTGTCAGAAATGTCTTCGAACGGGTGACATTGATAACGTTGGTCGAACGGCGTTCCACCACACATTTTTCGAGATGCTCGGCAACTTCAGTTTTGGGGATTACTTCAAAGAAGATGCCATTCATTGGGCGTGGGAATTCCTAACTCACAAAAAGTGGCTGGGGATCAAACCTGAACAGTTGAGTGTGACCGTTTACAAAGACGATGACGAAGCTTACGGCATCTGGAAAGAGAAGGTTGGCGTGCCAGATGCGCGAATCACTCGGATGGACGAAGATGAAAATTTTTGGCCAGCATCTGCACCCAGCAAAGGGCCCGATGGTGTCTGCGGCCCGTGCAGCGAGATTTACTATCATCTTGAAGATGGCAGTGAAGTTGAGATCTGGAACTTGGTCTTCACCCAATTCAATCGAATTGGTGATCCGCCTGAGAACTTGCATCCGCTTCCCAGCAAGAACATCGATACCGGGATGGGGTTAGAAAGGACTGCCAGCGTGTTGCAGGGTGTGCCTACGAACTTCCACACGGATCATTTGTTCCCAATTGTTCAGGCTGCTTCTGAGGTAACGGGGCAGAAATATGAGTATGAAAGTGAGATTGGGCGTCGCCTGAGACGCATCACTGACCATGCGCGTGCGTCGGTGTTTGCGATTCATGAGAATGTGTATCCCGGTCCCAAAGATGCTCGATACGTGATCAAGCGTCTGATTCGTCGCGCGGTGTTGGATGGCTATCAGATGAATCTTCGGGAGCCATTCGTCTACAAGTTGGTAGAGGCAGTGGTCGAAGCATCGAAAAATCCATATCCCGAACTGCAGCAGACGACAAAACGCGTCAGTGAAGTCATCGAAGCAGAGGAAAAGGCTTTCTTTGCGACAATCGACGGTGGCATGAAACGGATCGATCAGTTGTTCACGCAGATGCGTGAGGAATCTGCGGTCATGGTTCCTGGCGAAGCGGTGGCCGAATTGAATGCCACTTATGGTGTACCACCTGAATTGCTTCAAACGTTAAGTGCCGAAGAAAACTTTACGTTTGACTGGCACGGTTATCGAAAAGCAATGGATCAGCACGCCATTGATAGTGGAGCAGGTCAACGCGAATTGTTCCAAACGGGACCGCTCGAAACATTGAAGGAGGCTCTGCATGAGACGCCATTCCTAGGCTACGAGGACACTGAATCAAGTGCGATCGTCAAGGGAATCATTTCCGGCGAGGGCGGCAAGGGTGAAGATGATGGTCAACTACTGAGTCATCTGCACCGACCGGCAGACACGGTGGTACGTCTTGTCCTGAACCACACGCCGTTTTATGGAGAATCTGGGGGTCAGGTCGGGGACATTGGTGTGATCGAGAATGATGATTTTGAATTTCTGGTGACGGACACGCAAAAGCATGCTGCATTGATCGTGCATCATGGAAAATTGATCCGGGGCGAAATTACAGAGGGTGCTGAGTGTGTCGCCAAAGTTGATGTGCCTCATCGTGACGCTCTGGCGCGTGCCCACTCGGCTACTCATATTCTGCATCATGCATTGCACAGAAACGTAGGGCGACATGCGGAGCAACAAGGAAGCAAAGTGGAAGCTGATCGTTTGCGATTCGATTTCACGAATCCCAAAGCGATCCCGGATGAAACTCTTGTGCAGATCGAAAAAGATGTGCTCGCATTGATCGATGAAGAACAACCGATCCGTTGGGATACAGTGCCGCTGACTGAAGCACGAGAAACCGGTGCAATGATGTTATTCGGTGAAAAGTACCCGGATCCCTGTCGCATGGTGAGCATGGGTGAGTTCAGTCACGAGTTGTGCGGTGGAACGCACTTGAGGAACACCTCGCAGGTCAAGTCCTTTGAGGTTGTGGTGGAGGAAAGTATTTCCACAGGTACGCGGCGGATCGAGGCTCTGACGGGCACGAGAGCAGAAGAGCATCGCTCGGAAACGCGTCAGTTACTTGACAAGGTGGCAGAAGCTTTGCAGTGTGACGCGACCCACGCACTGGCCGCAACGGTGCAGTTAATGGATGAGGTGCGGCGGCTCAAAAAAGATATCGCTGCTGGCAAGGCTGGTGAACACACTGATCAATACCAGTTCAAAGGTAAAGGACCCGTTGCCGACATCGAGGACTACAACTCGGTACGCTCTGCAGTACGTGAGATTACTCGCCGGTTGAACGTCGCTATTTCTGATGTGATCGAGAGGTTGGAAGCGCTACTAGGTGATCGTGATCGACTGGTAAAAGAACTCAAGTCGGCGACCGCTGGTGGTAAGTTGTCAGCCGATGATTTGATTGCTGGCCATGAGCAGGTGGGTGATACCTGCTTGATCGTTGCCGAAACACCGGGTGCAAATCCGAATGTGATGCGTGGTTGGATCGATCAGATTCGCAAGAAGGTGAATTCCCCCACTGCGGTTTTACTTGCTGCCGTGCAAGGTGAGAAAGTACTACTCGTTGGTGGTTTGAGCCGCGATTTGGTGGACCGGGGACTCAAGGCCGGCGACTGGGTCGGGGCCGCTGCTCGGGCAGTAGGTGGAGGCGGTGGTGGTCGACCCGACATGGCTCAGGCCGGCGGGAAAGATCCCAGTCAACTACCGGCTGCACTTGAGGCAGCTAAAGAGTCAATGCGGCAGCAAGTCTCAGAGTAAGAGACGGGAGAGGGCGACCTCGTTCACGCATGGTCTAGCTTCGTTTCGCAAGTTTTTTCGACGAACAGCCATTTGCATGCAAATGCAAATGGCTGTTTTTGTTGGATTTCAAGGCTCGGCCGCGAAATGAGGAAGGCGATCCGGGAAATTAACGAAGGCGATCCGGGAAATTAACATTGACACTTGTAACTGGCGCTTGCTAATCGGGAACCAATGGCGGCGAGTGAAGCTGCCGGGCACGACGCAAATCAGACCATATAGCTTGGAGTTTCATCGTTGGTGAACGCTTTGCGGGAAACGTTCGCTGGCCTCCCAACTTGGTCGGAGCTTGTTTTTCTGATTTCGACGGTTTCTGGGTCAATCGTCGCGGTCAGTAGCACCACGTTGAAACTTCGCTGAGCATCAGGACGCTGCTTCGGTGGCGTCCTGATGCCACGATACAATTTGCATTTCGTGCTGGGTTGCGGTTACCCATGCTAGGAGCATGCGTGATTTCGCGTCTGAAACTGTTTCTCATCGTTGCTTATACGAATGCGATTGGCCAATGGTCAGCGATCAAGAGGGTAAATCGAAAGTTGATGAGTCCTTGTCACAGGATGACTTGGATGCAACCACTGCACCTGGTTTGCGTATTTCAGCGCGAGATAGGCGTCGGCAAACGCTGTTGTTTCTCTGCTTTGGTACCACAATGATGGTGGTCGCGGGGCTTTGGTGGTTCGGCTATTTCGAGATGCCGGTGACCATCCAAGAAAAACTTGGTCCGCCCGGCGTGCAGTTCGATCAACTGTATCAAGCGACCCTTGAAGGAGACGATTCCAAGTTGCATGTTGAGGGTTTTCCCGTTGATGACAGCATGATCTCGCGAATCGGCGAATTGAAGTCGCTTGAGACACTCATCATTGATGAAGGTATGGTGACTGATGATACGGTTGACTTGATTGCGCAATTACCAAAATTGCGACAACTACGTTTGCGTTTATCTCCCATCGGTGACGTTGGTATGCAGCAGTTATCGAACTGTGGAGAATTGTGGTTTCTTAATTTGCCGCATGCGGAATGCACAGCCGAGGGGGTGGCTTCACTGAAGTCGTTGAAGAAACTAAGACAAATCCGACTTGGCTCAGAAAATCTGGACAACCAAGTCACCAATGCGCTTACGCAGATTCGCTCACTTCGAGGTATTCATCTGATTGGCGTACCGATCACCGATGAAGGCTTGAAAAAAATTGCAGCGATGCCTTACCTGGAATCTTTGTATTTGGATGACTCGGCGGTCACCGAAGCCGGGTGGGCATGGTTGTTTCGCGAACATCCCCATTTGCACGTGCATATCGATCAATATCACCACGATCGAGATCCCGCAGCACATGATCATCACGACTGATCAGCCGTGAAGTGAGCTGCGTGCGTGTTGAATCGATTGGTTTCTCTGGGGAGCGATCAGGTCTGAACTCATGCTGTTCTGCACGTCGTGTGACCATCTTGTTCTGGAACGTGAAGAGTTAACCCCCGCAGGGGTGACACGGAGTACGTCACAGGAGTTTGTATTCGGTCGATGGCTTGGTGTAATCGTCGCTCAGCTGATTCAGGTACAGCTGATATCAAACCGCTACTGAACGACTCGCTCTCGATCGGTTAGAATCTGCTGCCACAGATTTCCGCCAACCTGTCATCATCGGGATGCGGGAATATTAAACCATTAACCCGCACAAAATGGGATTCAAAATTATGCCGTCGGTACTTGCGATTGCTGCCCATCCGGATGATATCGAGTTTCTTTTTGCTGGAACAATGTTGCAACTTGCAAAGCGGGGTTGGGATGTTCACTACATGAATCTGTGCGATGGTTCGCGTGGTAGCACTACGATGGGTCAGCAAGAGTGTGCAGCAACACGGCTTGAGGAAGCAAAGCGTGCCTGCGAAGTGTTAGGGGCACAATTCTATCCACCTATCTATGCTGACATGGAGGCGTGCTACACGACAGAGAACTTGAAGAAGGTGACGGCCGTTGTGAGGCAGGCCAAGCCGAGTATGGTTCTAGCTCACGCACCCAGCGATTACATGGAGGACCATGAGATCGCATGCCGACTGGCAGTTAGCGCTGCCTTTTCTCATGGCATGCCAAATCTTGTCAGTGAGCCACCGGTCGATGTATTCATGGATCCTGTCACGGTTTACCACGCTCAGCCCATTGGGAACCGTGTCCCAACCGGTGAGTTGGTTCATCCACACTTTTACGTTGATGTTACCGATGTGCTCGATCAAAAAGTGGATGCATTGGCTTGTCACGCAAGTCAGAAGCAATGGTTGGACGAGAGCCAGGGGCAAGACAGCTACTTGCAGACGATGCGTGACATGGGCCGTGAGGTCGGCACGATGAGTGGCAAATATGCCCATGCCGAAGGTTGGCGGCGGCGGCTTCACTGGGGTTTCTGCGGACCGGAGGACGATCCACTTCGACACGCACTCAGCGATCTAATTCATGATCCCAGCTAGACCTGCAAGCGTTCACCACACAACCGCAGTAGCCTCGCGGGTTTGAGTGGCCTGATAAACAGGCTTCCGTCTACATTGCGGGTCGGTAGCGAGTGTGTGTCTTTTTACGGAACCTTTTTTACTGTCCGAATGTGATTGCATCTTTGATCCAGATTGCGTGCCTATCAGTCCCAGCAAAGTGAGTAGGGAAGTTGATTCAGGTTGCGGGCTTCCGCTGCAGTGACGACCAGCATGTCTTCGACTCGAACACCACCGACTTCACGTCCATAAAGACCCGGCTCAATCGTGAAGACTTCATCTTCGAGGATTTCACCTCCACCGTGGTCCAGCAGAATGGGTTCATGTACGTCCAGTCCAATGCCATGACCAGTACCGTGCTGAATGCTGGGGTGATCAGTAATGATCCCACGTGAGCAGGGGTAGCCGTGTGCGATCAGAACATTTTCGGCGGCTTTGTGAACTGCATCAGCTGTATTGCCAACAGTCAGAGCAGCAGCAGAGGCGGCTCTGGCTTCCAGGACAGCGGCGTGCATGGCTTTTACGATATCTGACGGTTGTCCGTGAACGACGGTGCGTGTGCAGTCACCCCAGTAGCGGGAAGAATCATCACGGGGAAACAGATCGACAATGACGGGTTGTTCGGTGTACAGCGGGCCGTCGCCTGCGTGATGGCAGTCTGCCACGTGAGGTGCTGTCGCGACGATAGCGCCGTGTCCCATGCTGAATCCACGTTTCATGAATTCGGTCGCCGCTTTGGCTCGAACGCTTTGGCTTGTGAGTTGCTCTCCCTGAAATTTGAGGGAGCCATCGGCTGAGGCGTCAGCATGTGCGATCATTTCGCACATCATCTGCATCACTTCTTCCGTGACTTTTTGAGCAGCTGCGAGGGCATCCAATTCCTGGTGAGTTTTCTGACGTCGATCCAGAACGCCGAGTTCGTCATCGTAGAGCACGTTGATTTCGGCTTGAATCAGATGCCACGCGAAGATGTAGGGCAGCGAACGATCGGCATAGACTTCTTCAACCTTGGCAGACCGGAGCAGTTGCGCAGCAGCTTCGGCGGTGGCTGTTTCGCGATCCGCACTCAGGCCAGCCGAAGGTGGGTGTTCTGCTGGGCAGGTCACGTCGTCTGCGTGGCTGTGCTGTCGGACCCGATCCATTTCAAGGTCGCGGACTAGGGCGATTCGCTTGTTGTCCAATTCAATCCACGCAGCTGGATCTCCCAGAGGGACGCCGATTCGTTTGAATAGAGAAGCATTTTTATCTGCCGAACCAGCCATGATTCGGGCACTAGTGGGAGCGTGTCTCATTTTCGGCTTTCGCTGGAGATCCTGTCAAAATTCCGTGAACATATCGTCAGTCAGTGGCCACAACTTTTCAAGCCGCCGGATAGATCCACGCGAACAGCATTGTAAAGAAAAGGGCTGAAAAACCCATCGCGATGCTCATCGGCGAGATTACGCGTAGGCCCTCAGATTCGGTCATGCCGCTCATTTTCGTGATAACCCAGAAGGCACTGTCCGTCATCCATGAAATTGGTTTGCTACCCGCACCGATCGCCATTGCGATGTAGACCGGATGAAAGGGCAGTGATTCGGCACTTGCAAATCCTTGCAGAATGCCTGCAGCAGTGATCATGGCGACGGTCGCCGATCCCTGCAGTGTGCGAACGGCTGCGGTCACCACGAATGCCAAAGGCAGCAACAGCAGCCCGGGCACCGCACCTGTCAGTGATTCCACCGCTGGGCCGATGCCAGCTTGTTTCAGCATGACTCCAAAAGCACCTCCCGCAGCAGTGATCAAAATGATATTGCCCGCTGATGCTAAGGAGCGTGTGACCAACGTGCCGCGTTGTTCTTCGGGGCAGTACTTTCGCAGGGAGAGAGCCAGCACAACACCGATTCCCAACGCGATATTTTTATTGCCCAGTCCACGCAGGATGTCAGTCCAGACGGCTGATTCGATGCCGGCAACATTTTGTTTGACTAGATAATCCGTCAACGAGCCTACTGCAATCAAAATGACGGGGATAGTGATTGGTAGCACGGCGCGGATCAGCGGCGGTGATTCACCTGACTGGGAGGAAGAGATTTCTGAACCAGGGTCGCCATTGGGTGGCGAATCACCGGATGATTCGGAAACGCTACCGGGGTTGGTTGTGGTCACGCTCTCAGTCCCCTCAAACCGCAATGGAACTTCGACGCAGCGATTAATCACTCTCGCAACCAGAAGTGAGACGACGCTGCTGCAGCCACCAATCACGAGGCCCGCCATCATCATGTTCGCGATGCTGACGTCTTCGAATTGTTCTGCTACCAACAACGGTCCGGGGGTGGGTGGGACCAGGGAGTGGGCGATTGAGCCTCCTGCCAGAATTGCCAGGATGAAAAGGACGTAATTTTTGCCAACACGTTCCCGAAGTGAGCGGGCCAGTGGCACCATGAGATAGAAGACTGTGTCAAAGAACACCGGGATTCCAAGTAGGAATGAACTGGCGGCGAGTGCTTCGGGTGCCCGCTTTGGCCCCGTTAGTTTCAGCAGGCGGTCGACGATTACCGCCGCAGCTTTCGATTCGAGCAGGCACTGACCGATGATGCTGGCCAGCGCGATCAGGATGCCGATTTTGCCAACCGTGTGGCCAAACGCCACGGTCAGCCGAGTTGGAGCAGTGATCAGCGCTGAATTCGATTGCAGTTTTTCGGCTTCTGCGACCGTCATCTTCTCTTTGGCAACTTCTCCGTCTGTGTATGTTTCGACCGCTTGGTTGCCCGTCAAAGCCGCCACAAGCAACCCCGCCAGCAGTAGGGTCAGAAATGCATGTAGACGGAACACCAAAATGCTCACCAGGACGACCGCTACCGCCATCAGGACAAGGATCCAGATATTCATTGTCGCCGTTCCTGGTTGCAATCTCTCGACGGTGAACCCGTCCGGGGGTCTTGAATATGTAATCGAAGCTTCTGCATGACGGTATCTTCCCACACCGCCGTTATGCATTACGCTACCATCTGCGGCGGGCGTGCGGTTGGATTTACCATCCGGCGGTCCGTCCCACGCAACCGTTCTGAACGTCTTTTTCCGACTCCTGACCACTACTTCAGGGCCGGGAACGGGTCTCCGGGTGTGCCGGATCGTTGTTTGAACGGTTTTTTTACGGTTGCATGGTAGTGGATTCATACCCCGTGAGCACCCAGAGATGAGCGCGCAAGCGAACTCCGAAACCAACTTTTTTCTCCGCCATGAGTTTATCATTCGGCGAGTCCATTCCCTGCTGGGCATCGTTCCGCTCGGTTTGTACATGACAGTACACCTTGCGACGAACGCCAGCCTGCTGAATGGGACAGAGACTTTCCAGCGGGCGGTCTTTTTGATCCACAGCCCCGGAAAATTGCTTCCGTTGATCGAGTGGGGCCTGATTTTTACGCCGCTGATTTTCCACGCCGTCATCGGGGTTTGGATCGCCAGATCGGGGAGATCCAATAGCAGCCAGTACCAATTTCGAAGCAATCGTCGCTACACATGGCAGCGTTGGACGGGATTCATCGCTTTGGTTTATCTCTTTTTTCACATTCTGCATTTACACGGTTGGTTTCATATCCCTGCGTGGGAGCATGTAATCCGGCCTCTTGGTTTCGGTATGTTCCGGCCGTATAGCGCTGCAAGTTCGCTGGTAAAAGCGATGCAGGAATGGTCATATGTCTGGCCAGCGTTTTATCTGATTGGCATGTTGGCATGCGTCTATCATTTAGCAAATGGCTTGTGGACGTCGGGCATCACTTGGGGATTGTGGATTTCACCTGCGGCTCAGGCCCGTGCTTCCAAGCTTTGCACGGTCATCGGGTGTGGGCTTGCCGTACTTGGCATCAGTGCTTGGTGGGCGGCTGTTTCCCCAAATCACGAGAAAACGGTTGAGATGGAGGCGGTGGAAACTCGTATGTATAAAGCAGCGGTCGAATCCGGGATGGTCTCTCCGAATGTAGAAAAGCGCTCGGAAAGTAGCGATAAAACATCCGAAGATGCTGCTGGCGAGTAACTTCGGAAAATGCAGCTTCTTCGGGAGCTGATTTAAATAGTTAGTAATAACAGAGACAACAACGGTAAGAGTTATGGCACAGCATCGCGTAGTAGTTGTTGGTGGTGGATTGGCAGGTCTCTCCTCGACGATGAAGCTTGCAGAACTGGGAGTTCAGGTCGATCTGCTCAGTTTGACGCCAGTCAAACGTTCACACAGTGTTTGTGCCCAAGGCGGTATCAACAGCTGTAACGACCAGACCCGACAATTGGGCGATGACGAGTGGAAGCACTTTGACGACACCGTTTACGGCGGTGACTTTCTCAATCATCAGCCTCCCGTGAAGGAGATGGCTTATTGGGCACCCAAAGTGATCGAATTGATGGATCGATTGGGCGTGCCTTTTAACCGAACGGGCGAAGGGTTTATCGATCGGAGACGCTTTGGCGGGACGCTTTACAAACGAACCGCGTTTGCAGGCGCGACAACTGGTCAACAATTGTTGTACGCCTTGGACGAGCAGGTACGCAGGCAGGAGAGCCAAGGTCGGGTCAATAAGTACGAGTTCTGGGATTTTCTGGGACCGATGCTCGATGATTCAGGACGATGTCGGGGTGTTGTCGCCCAAGATATGGTTTCTATGGAGATACGGGCATTCCCAGCAGATGCGGTAGTGGTTGCAACTGGTGGCTGCGGTTTGGTGTATGGGCGAAGCACGATGAGTGTGTTCTGTACCGGAAGCGCTGCGAGTCGTTGTTTCCAAGCCGGAGCGAATTACGGGAACGGGGAGTTCATTCAGGTCCATCCGACAGCGATTCCGGGTAGCGATAAGCTGCGTCTGATGAGTGAGTCGGCCCGAGGTGAGGGAGGACGAGTCTGGGTGCCAACGAAACCGCAGGATATGCGGGCGCCGCGGGATATTCCTGAAGGTGAGCGATACTATTTCCTGGAGGAACGGTATCCCGAGTATGGAAACCTAGTACCGCGAGATATCGCGACTCGTGAAATTTTCGATATCTGCGTGAACGACGGTCTGAGCATCGAGAAAGATCGTATGAGCGTTTATCTCGATCTGACGCATATTCCCAAGGCGGAACTTGATCGTAAGCTTGGTGGAATTCTTGAGATTTACGAGAAGTTCCAAGGTGTTGACCCACGACTTGAGCCGATGCGTATTTTCCCAGCGGTTCATTACAGCATGGGCGGTTTGTGGGCTGATTATGCGAAGAGTGCGGACGGAGGTTTGTTGGCGGGTGCTCCACAGAACCACATGACCAGCATTGAAGGGTTGTACGCTATCGGTGAGTGTGATTACCACTATCACGGTGCTAATAGGTTGGGAGCGAACTCGCTGCTGTCCTGTATCTTTACTGGCCTTTTCACAGGGTCGTCGATTTTAAACTTCGCGCAGGATCAGTCATCCGGTCACGCTGATGTGCCTAGTTCCGTGAAAGATTCGGCGATCAAAACACAGCAGGATCGACATAAGCAGTTGCTCAATGGCGACTCCAGCAACGACGAGAACCCATACCTCATCCATCAAGAACTGGGCGATGTGATGACCCGGGTGGCCACTGTCGTTCGACGCAATGATCAGCTGACCGAGGCGATTGGCAAGGTCAATGATCTGCACGAGCGGGCCATGCGAGTCAGCTTGTCTGATACTGGGAGCTGGTCTAATCAGAATGTGATTTTTGCGAAATCAGTGCAGGATATGTTCCCGATTGCTAAAACGATTCTGCAGGGCGCGTTGCAGCGAGATGAATGCCGTGGCGCACACTACAAGCCAGATTTCGAAAAGCCGTCGCTGACTGCCGAAGATCCGGTCGAACGACGTCAGCAGGCCGAAAAATGGTGTGATGACTTCGAAGAGAATAATCGTAAATACTTGAAGAGTACGGTTGCTAGTTGGACCACAGGTCAGGCGATGCCGACTTTGGCTTATGAAGAAGTAGATACCTCTTTGATACCGCCTCGGCCAAGACTGTACGGATTGGTTGGTGCTGAGGTGATTGAGCAGGTTTGGGGCGAGAGAGCTGCGGCGGCGAGTAGCGAAGAGGCAGTAGCCGCCGGTTGATACCAACATTGAGGCTTGAAGAGATGAGCCCAAAACAGACTGATGCGGATGAAACAGCAACTTCCGCATGCGGCAAGATTTGCCGATGAAAATATTTGCAGTGTCGAAATGATCAGATTCACTACCAGATTAAGCAGGATCGAAGGATGATTGCCCTCGAACCAGGACAAAAACACCCCGAGTTCATCAATGTTCGTGTTCGTCGCCAAGACGGTCCCGGTAAGGAGCCGTATTGGGAGCATCACAAGCTTGTCTATGAGCCCGAGTTGAATGTGATTTCTCTGTTGCAACGAATTGCGGCGCAGGCGAAAAATACGGATGGAAAGAGGGTTCCACCAGTCTCGTGGGATTGCGGTTGTCTGGAAGAGGTTTGTGGGTCCTGTACGATGCAAATCAACGGCCGAGTACGGCAGAGCTGTAGCGCTCTGGTTGATCGCCTTCTCGAGGACAATGCTGATGAGATCGTTCTTGAGCCGATGAACAAATTCCCCGTCGTGCGAGATCTCGTGGTCGACCGGCAACGCTTATTCCGCGGCTTGGAACGGGTGAAAGCATGGGTTCCCGTGGATAGCTACTACAACATGGGTTCCGGAGAGCGGCAACTTCGTGCAACGCAGGAGCAAAATTATCCACTGAGCCAGTGCATGAGCTGTGGTTGCTGTGCAGATGCATGTCCGCAATATCAGAAGTTGGAGGTAACCCAGAATCCGGGGGAATCTGCTGAAGCCTTTGAGGAGAGGAAGCTGGAGTCCTATGATGAAGCATTTGTCGGACCGCACGCGATCTCGCAAGCGATGCTGTTCAATAACCACCCGACCGGCAAGGCATTAGCATCAGAACGAATGGACGCCATGATGGGACCCGGTGGAATCCAGGCATGTGGAAATGCCCAAAACTGCGTTGCGGTTTGTCCCAAGGAAATTCCACTCACTACCTCCATTGCTCGCGCGGGCCGCGCCGCGACTGTCCACATGGTCAAGAAATGGTTTGAGAAATAGGCTAGTTTTCATCGCGGCAACAGAGATTCAAGAGGATCCATGCTCGCGTTTGATATTGCCTGCCAGAGATACAGATGCCTGCAGAGTTCGGCATCGGCTGATTTTGCGGCCCTCTAGCTGCACCATGGCCGACTTGATCACCAAGCGAGGCTGGCTCGTAGCTGGGACGTGAGCCCGCCGTGCTCCGACGTGATGGGCCGCTTTTGGTTCAGGTCGCTGAACTGAGTGTTTGAGTGCCGTGGATCATGAGTTTTTTATGCTCTCTTACGACTCGCATGAACTCGTCTTCATGAACGGGCTTACCAATCAGGTCATGGACTTTCAGCTCGCTGCACCGTTCCAGCAGTTTTGGATCATTGGAAGCGGTCAAAACCACGGTTGTTGGTCGGTTAGGGGGAGCCCATTCGGATAACGCTTCCAGTACATCCAGCCCACAACCGTCGGGTAGCATCATGTCGAGCAACAGCAGGTCTGGCCTAGGAGCTCTCGCAAAGATTCCTTCCCGATTCAAGAAGCGAATTGCTTCGTCTACCGTCCTGACTAATGTCAGGCGGTGATATACCTGACTGCGTCGCACCGCAAAAATAGTGACCCGAGCATCTGTCAGTCCATCCTCGACTAACAGGATCTCCATCGGTTTTGTTTTGGAGTCTCCAATCATTCCATCTTCTCTTCGCTCTTATAAACAGCTCGCAACACATTTTTATCCGAGATGATTGATCGTCTTGGACAATCACCGATGATCCGCATCACTAGCGTAAATGAAATGACTGATCGATCAATTCATTTTCAGCCTGTTCGTGGTGACGGAGTCGTCGGCTGAAGCTACGAGTGTCATCCATCAGGATACTCAATTGTTCAGTTTCGACCCCACGGTATTGTAATTCTTCGGCGGCTTCCGCGAGTTCTGTGATTGCACCATAGAGTGTGTTGTGTTCGGCCATTGTACTTTGTGCCACTTCGCTCAGATCTTGCTGTTGGGATTCACCGACTACTACGTACCCGTAGGACTCCTCCAACGCAAATTGCAATGCCAGTTCCATGCGGAGTGTGTTCAGTACTTTGGTTAATTGTCGCGAGATCTGTAGGATGTTTTCTTTGCTGCTGCAGACATGATGCAATTGTTGCATCGCGTTTATGAGATTGGGATTGGCATCCTTGATCTCTTGCATGAACGCAGAGTTTACGACCAGCACATTGGTCGAAGTTGCTGTGGCGACCATCATCACTGCCTCCATGAAGTTGCGAATAGCGAGGCTTCGTTTGCGGCGTTCAGGTTAGCGTTTCCAAGATGTGAAAGTCAAGCAAATCCAATGTGAATCGGTTGAACACACACCTTATCCACATCAGGTGTCATGGGATGCGAATCCCGCAGAGGTTCATTAACGCCGAAAAAAACCATATTTGGCAATGCATCGCAGTGCGCTCAAACCATCTTTCCAGCCAATCTTTTTTCCTTCGTCATACCAACGATGGCGATAGCGAATGGGGCGTTCAGTAAAAGTCAGGCCATTTCGGACCCATCGTGCTGTCAATTCGATTTCGATCCCGAATCGAGGTTCGCGAAGTTGCTCGGCTATTGCTTCGAAATTTTCTCGTGACGACATTTTGTAGCAGGTCTCAACATCACTTAGGCGAAGCCCAATCCCGATACTTGCCAGAAAACTGATGCCATGATTAACCATTTGGTGCCACCAAGGCGAAAGTTGGCGATCACAGTGCCCATATCGCGTCCCATATACCACATCTGCCTCGCCGGTAAGAAGTGGTTGCAGAAGAAACCGAAAGTCGTTGGGGTCGTATTCCTGGTCAGCGTCTTGAATGACAATGATTTGCCCCGTTGCCATGCCGATTCCAGTGCGTATGGCTGCACCCTTCCCGCGATTGACAGGATGGTGGCATACCTTGACTCCCTCGACGGTCTGAAGGTCATCAATGGCTTCCGAGGTGCCATCAGTACTGCCATCATCCACCATGACGATTTCCATGGGGATGCCAGTTTGGCGGAGTCGATCAACGACTCCACTTACGGTCCCGTTTTCGTTGTATACGGGGACAATCACGGACAGGATGAAGTCGTCAGGCAGCGGGAAAATTGCTAATTGTCGGCAAACGGATTTCCCCAACAGGGATTCCATTTTCTCGACGTAGTCATTCGACCAAAGACGTCGCGGATCATCTGCTGCGGAGTCGTCGTTGCGAGATGTCTCGTCGATCAAAGTGGTGTCGCTGAAAGCAGGAGAATATGGGTCGCAGCAAGATGCGAAGTCACTGTCAACTATAGCGCGTCCATTCGTTGCTGATTAAAAAACTCTTCCAAAAACTTTACACCATGTCATCCAGTTTTTCATTGGCTTTCGGAGGCCCCTGCAAACAAAAACAATTTCCTTGTGTACTTTGTTGTTGACAACGCGTTCATGCAACGCCAAATTTTGGGCCTATTGCTTGAGTGATCGACGACTTGTGGTGTCTGACTGCAACCGGGTTCGATATGAAAAATTCTTTCTCTTTCAGGAGAATGTTTAGATGAGTATTCCGATGGACAACGTTTTCGTACTGGTTCTTGGAATCTCGCCAACATCACTCTGTCCAGGTGCCGCCTGACTTTATACACGTCTTGATGGCAGACAAAGTCATCTTACACCCCGCGTGCACGCAGATCATGACTCTGAACTCAGCGCACGCGACCAAACCATCGAGCTGATTAAATGAATTAGTAGCTTATTGGAGTATCACACCGGATGTGATCACTCGTATCGGGAGTTGGCACTGACGGACCGAGCCAGCGAAGGCTTCATTGAATTCGCGAACACGGACGTCACTCCCAATTTTCTGCATGCGTTAGGTACGCCCCGTGATCCTCTTTGATTTGGAACTGAGTCCTGTCAGTGTTATCACCTGAGCAGCAACCGACCGGGCTCGCGGGATGCTAGACCGGTTTTTTTTATGCTTTGTTCTCCTCCGCCGCATGAAAATGCTCGCTCCTCGTTCAGATGCTCAGGCCAAAGACCTGAGCGTTTGACCTTTGCCAGGCATGCCCGTTGTGCATCACTACCGTAATGTACGGTAGTCGCTGTAATGCACCACTGTTGGTGTGCCGCAAATTTCTCTAGGTCGATTCAGATATCAGAGACGCTTTTTCCGGTTCGTTCCGGATGACTTGTGAGTCGTTGTTTTTGGCGTCCAGCGTGCACGGTGGATTTTTCGGTAGCCCGAACGTGTTTTGGTAGGTTGCTTGCTGTTGTCTGTCAAATCAGGTCATTCGGCTTTCGCTCGTGGATTGGCATGAGCCGTTTTGTCGGGTGTCATCATTTTGTACGGTTTCGCTTCAAGGCAATCGATCACGGTTTTCCCGGTATTCACCAG
>Ga0315322_10000292_pt1 | contig 35902 bp, 25 predicted proteins | sample M110021515metaG_FD_203461 | JGI IMG/M metagenome (GOLD analysis project Ga0315322, IMG submission 203461) | Ammonia-oxidizing marine archaeal communities from Monterey Bay, California, United States - M1 100m 21515 | ecosystem: Environmental > Aquatic > Marine > Intertidal zone | place: USA...
AGAATGAAGGTCAAACCAAACTCGATGAGAAGTCCCGCAGTGAGCCCCAAATCCAATTGCACATTGGTGCTACCCAACATGGATTGATCGACACCGAGCACGGCTCGGATTGCCAACGCACCGGCAAGCGCTCCCAAGCATTGCGCCGGCACGTAACCGAGGGCGTCCTTCACAGGCAGACGGCCCAAAGCGGTGAACCCAATGGTTACTGCAGGATTCATGTGCGCCCCACTGATTCCGCCAACGGCGTAAATCATCACCATCACGACAAGCCCCCAAGCAATCGCCACTCCGACATGAGTCAGCATCTGTGTCCGTGAATCCACGGCCATTGCACCACACCCCAGAAGCACCAGGCAGAACGTGCTCAGGAACTCAGCAAGACAGCGACGGGTGAGTGATTCATTCATCGTGATTCAAGACAAATTTAACAGCAGAAAAACAACAAGGCGACTTTTAATCCTTCAAGCGATCGGCGAACAGAAAGGCATACAGACCGACCAGAGTTTTTGCATCTCGAATCGAACCTTGAGCAATCAAGTCACGAACTTCATTGCGGTGGACCAACTGATTCTCGATTTGCTCAACTGCCTCACGCGCGTGCTGACCGGCCATCAAATCCGTCGCCACATAAAGATGCATCAACTCATCACAGATCCCTGGTGCGGAATAGAACTCACACATTTCCTGCAACGTTCCTGCACGATACCCGGTCTCTTCAATCAGCTCACGTGCTGCAGTCTGCTCGGGTGACTCACCGGGTTCACGCGTTCCGGCAGGCAACTCCAGCAACGTCTCTCCTACGGTTGGACGATGATTCTGAATCAACACCACAGTATCTGCATCGACTAAGGGCAACAGAACCACCGCACCCGGGTGACGAATCACTTCCCGGTGATAGACCTTGCCATCACTGCCATTCAATTCCATCTGGTAAACGTCAAATCGTTCACCTTCCAGAACGAGGCGTTCATTGGTTTCCATCAATTCCGCTCGCTTCCGATTAATTACTCACAGTACGGCGGTAAAGAAATCGTGTTCAGATTTCTGCGATTCCGCCATTTGGGCTGGCTCAGCCCAGCCGTTTCAGCACCACGGCAAGAGTATTTTAACTCGATTAGCCAGCGGCAAGGCACAGCATGATTGTGTCTCATTGGATCACCTGTAAAGCTATCGAAAATAGTGTCCCAGCAACAGCACCCAGTCTTTTGCATTCAGCCATTCCAACCCGAATTGAACCCACAGTGACACCCTTTGGATTTCTCTGCTGCAACAAACCCCCCGGAATGACCTCGCGTGATCTCGTTAATGTTGTGCAACGCCGTCTTCCACGCAAAACCAAAGTTGGTCACGCAGGCACCCTCGACCCGCTGGCGCAGGGAGTTCTTGTCCTAGGCGTGGGACCAGCCGTGCGTCTCGTGCCTTACATTCAACAGCAACCCAAACATTATCAAGCTACATTTCGCATTGGCTCATCGAGTGTTTCCGGAGACCTTGAAGGTGAGATCACGGAATTCCCTGACCTACCGATCCCCACACGAGATCAGTTGACAGCGGCGACCCAAAAGTTGACCGGTGAGATCGAGCAGGTTCCTCCCGCACACTCTGCGATCTGGGTCGATGGTCAGCGTGCCTATCGACGCATCCGAGCTGGCGAAGATTTTGAAATGCCTTCACGAAAAGTCCAGATCGATCACTTGGAGATCACCCGTTATGATTTTCCGGAAATTGATCTCGACATCATTTGCGGATCCGGTACTTACATTCGCTCGCTAGGAATCGACTTGGCTGTTGCTGCCAAGTCCACCGCCGTCATGTCATTTTTATCGAGGATTGGAGTTGGCCCTTTTTTACTGAACAACTCAGTATCCATTGATGCCCTGAAAGAAGACGATTTGGAACGACATTTGTTGCCAGCATCTCTCGCCGTGCAGCACCTGCCATGCCTTCAAATCAACGATGAGGATACAACGCGTCTTGGACATGGAGTATGCCTCGATCAAGTGGATCTTTCGAAGACATCCAGCAACTCCACTGACATGACCGAAATTGCGGCAGTAACCCAAGACAGCCAACTGCGCGCAATCCTTCGGTTAAAACGCGGACAATGGTGCCCTTATCGTGTTTTCCCAATCAACTAAACCCCCACCATGGGAATATGTTTCAAGCTTGATCTCAACGTCACATCACTCTCGTTGATCCCCTATCCTAGAGGCTTGTAGATCACTGAATTCCCACCCGCGATCAATTCAACCTATTCGCCGCCGACGGATGTATCATGCCAAGCTCTGTTTCGAATCCTAGCCATTGCTTACGAATTCTGTTGGCCGCGTTTCTTTTGCACAGTTGCTGCTTGGGCTTGTGCTTGGCCTCAAACCCTGAGCGACCCGACGATCCACAGACCACTTCTGCCAAGCCGAACTTTGATGCGATTGAATCGATTGTCGAACAAGGCATCAAAGACGGACAAATGCCGGGCGCTGTGGTGGTGATTGCTAGCCGAAAGCGTGTACTTTATCGCCGCGCTTTCGGCCAACGGCAGGAAAAACCGACGACGGAGCCGATGACACTCGATACTGTTTTCGACCTCGCATCCCTTACCAAGCCAATAGCGACAGCGACATCTGTGATGAAACTGGTGGGCCAAGGCTTGATTTCCCCGCACCAAAAGGTCTCCGACATTCTTCCCGAGTTTGGGAAACACGGCAAAGATGAAATCACGGTCGGAGATCTGCTGCTTCATGTAGGTGGGCTGATCCCGGACAATTCGCTGAGGGATTACCGGGACGGAGTCCAAGCATCGTGGACCAACATCTGTGATCTGAAACCAATCGCCGGTCGCGGCGAAAAGTTCGTCTACACCGATGTCGGTTTCATTGTTCTGGGCAAGATTGTTGAGCGTGTCAGCAAGCAACCCTTGGATGAATATGCTCAACGAAATATCTTTACCCCGCTCGGAATGAAAGAAACCACTTTCAACCCACCGGAAGATCTCAAAAAGCGAGCAGCTACAACGGAACAACGCAACGGTCAGTGGATCAAAGGTGAGGTCCATGACCCTCGTGCCCACCTGCTGCAGGGAGTCGCTGGGCACGCAGGTCTATTTTCAACGGCTGATGACCTGACACGATATGGCCAACGGATGTTAGGCATTGCGGCAGGTGAAGAGTCCATTCCATTCCCTCAGCCAACATTCAAAACCATGACCCGTCCGCGCGACGTGCGACGTGACTCGAAAGTTTTTGGATCAAGAACTTACGGTTGGGACCATCGCTCACCCTACTCAAGCAATCGCGGCGACCATCTTTCTGATTCCGCTTTTGGTCACGGCGGATTCACGGGGACCGTGCTGTGGATTGATCCGGGTAGCGATCGCGTCTTGATCTTCCTAAGCAACCGCCTGCACCCTGACGGCAAGGGCAGTGTGAATCGCCTTGCCGGTCACATTGCATCCCTTGTCGGTGCAAATGCGAACCCGTGACCCACTCGTTTGGCAAGCGATGGTGGACACCTGCCAAACCACCCACACTTTTCCAATCACTGACTTTCCTTAGCACGGATCTCACCAATCAAAGCTGGCCTGTTGGTTGTGATCCCATAGGCACCAAGCTTTTTGAAATACGCCGCATCCTCTTTTTTGTCGATCGTCCAAACGTGGAATTCCGGGCAACCAAACTCTTTCAGCTGTTTGACAAACTGCTCATCGATCACACCCCGGTTCCCCTTCATCCCCACGCCGGCAGCTCCACTTTCCTTTACGATCCGCGCGATAGTTTGGGCAGTGGGCTGAAATCGTTTCAAGTTTTTGGGTTTGCTAAAACTGGTCAACCAGTGAGCACGCACTTCAGGAATTTGTTGATGGCAAGCAGCCACGGTAGCCGCATCAAAACTGATAATCAAAAGCTTGATTTTTCCTTTGTCGAGAGTTTTCAGCTGTGACGCCAAGAAAGGAACGATTTTCGCTTTGGACTTCAGTTCAATGACAAACAGTCCCCCCTCAGGAACCGATTGGAACACTTCCTGAAAGGTTGGTATTTTTTCACCTTTCCATTTTTCACCTTTCCAACTGCCGTACTCCAGCTCCCGGAGCTCCGACAGAGTTGAATCCTCAACCTCTTTGGAAACGCCTGTCGTACGCGTTGTGCCTCGGTCATGAATGCACACAATCTGATTATCACGAGTCAAATAAAAATCACCTTCCACCCCATCGCTGCCTTGTTGCCACGCGAGTTTGAAAGCAGCGAGTGTATTCTCAGGTGCATCAAACGAGGCACCACGGTGAGCGACAATCATTTGCCCCGAAGCGGGAGCTGCCCAAACGACAAGCAGCAGAGTCCAGGGAATCCAAAAACGCATGAGGGTAAACCGATCTATCCAAGGTTGATTGCAGGAGAAATTACTAACGAAAAATGGACACGGAAATTGCTCCGTTCCAGATAGCTAAACAGCATGGAATTCAGTTTATACTTGAAACTCAAACCGCGGTCACCTCGCTTTACAGATGAACCTTAAAAACTAAAAGCAGCTTTCGCAGTCACATTCGCTAACAGAACCCTCGCACCACAGGAAAAAATGGGCGTCCTGCTGCTATACTGGGCGGGTGGACAAGTGACGACCGATATAGTGCAACACCCCTGCATTGATACTGTTTGTGTATTTCAAGCGAAGGTAGTTTGTTTCTGACAAACTCAGGAAACGCTAAAGGGTCCACTTTTCCCTGAAATGGAATGTACCGCGGCGTTCCCGCTGCAAGCTCCTTGCTCAAGCAATCCCACATAAACCACCTTAAAATAAACGCTGCAAAATGCGAACAAATATCCCACCAGCATCGCCACCCAATGCCGTGCGTCAGCTAGTTCTACTATCAACACTTCTGGCAATTGCTTTACAGTCGACTTTCGTGCTGGCAGCCAACAATGAATCGGCACAGACACAACCCAATATTCTGTGGATTTCATGCGAAGACATCAGCGCACATCTGGGATGCTACGGTGACCCCCACGCAATCACTCCGAATCTAGACCAAATGGCCACCGAGGGCGTGAGATACTCAAACGCTTTTACTGCCGCCGGCGTGTGCGCACCCTGTCGCTCGACGATAATCACAGGCATGTACCAAAACAGCATTGGTACACACCACATGCGTTGCAATGCCAAGCTACCGAACTGGCTGAAGCCATTCCCGTTGTATCTCAAACAGGCTGGCTATTATTGCACCAACAACAGTAAGACCGATTACCAATTCAAGAGTCCTGCTGCTTCTGAAATCTGGGATTTTTCAGGTCGAAAAGGACATTGGAAAAATCGCAAAGATAAAAGCCAACCATTTTTTTCCGTGTTCAATTTCACTGGCTGCCATGAATCCGGCATTGCCAGTGAATCCAAATACAAAACAGTGACGACGAACCTTACGCCCGACCAACGACAGAACCCCAACAAGCTAACAACGCTTCCTGACTATTATCCTGATACCGCTATCACACGCGAAGATTGGAAACGCAATTATGAGTTGATCACTGCCATGGACGCATGGGCAGGTGAACTGATTCAGGAGATCAAAGATGCCGGTCTTTACGAGAACACGATCATCATTTTCTGGTCAGACCATGGCGTCGGCCTGCCGCGTGCAAAACGCTGGCTATACGACTCGGGCACCCATATTCCGATGATTGTCAGAATCCCAAAAAGCATGCGTGTCGATGCCCAGGGTGAACCAGGCAGTGTTGATTCCGAACTGGTGAGTTCAGTCGATTTTGGCCCCACCGTGCTGAACCTTGCTGGCCTGCCCGTCCCCAAACACACTCAGGGGCGTGCTTTTCTGGGCAAGAACCTCACCGCGCCACGCTCCTATGTGTACGGGGCTCGAGACCGTATGGATGAACGCTACGACATCATCCGCAGCGTCCGTGATCAACGCTATCGCTACATTCGCAATTTCGAACCACTGAAACCGTATTACCAATACATGAACACCCCAGAAAAGGGTGCGACAATGAAAGAGATTCGGAAGGCTGAAGCAGCAGGTGAATTATCCCCTGCGATGGCGCTGTTCTCTGCACCTCGAAAACCAGTGGAGGAATTGTACGATCTGAAGAACGATCCTCAGGAAATCCACAATCTTGCTGACGATCGCCAACAGCAACAAAGGCTGAAAAAAATGCGGACTGCTCTATCCGCATGGCAAAACGAAGTCGGAGACATCGGCTTAATCCCCGAAGCAGAAATCGAAATTCAAGAACAATCCAATGGTTCACGCTTTGAAATCCTGAACCGCGACAAAAAAAGCCGCCGAGCACTTGGAAGACTCGTCGACATGGCAACCGAAGCGTCTAACGGACCCAATGCGTTGCAAAAACTTACCGCAGGGCTGAGCGACCCTGATCCGTCCGTCCGATACTGGGCAGCAACCGGCATTGGCAACATTGGCACCGCTGCAGCAGATGCACAACAAGAGATAAAAAAAGCATTGGCGGATACATCACCAAGCGTGCGAATTGCAGCGGCACGAGCAGCTGCTAAACTCGGTGATACTCCCGAGGCGATTCGTGTTCTTGAACAGGAACTTGCCAGCGACCACCAATGGGGACGCCTTGCTGCAGCCATCGTTCTGGACGAAATGGACGAACAAGCTCGGCCCGCGTTACCAGCACTAAAGAAAGCCCTCAAGGACCAACCCAACAAATACATTGTTCGCGTTTCGAATCGGGCGATCAACGAACTGGAACACACGAACAATCAGGTGCCCTGAATCGCCCCTCCAACACTATCAAAAAAAGCCCAAAGATATAGAAATGACACGTACGACAACTTGCACCAGCCTGATACTGACGGCTTTGATCTCATGCGCTACAGCGGGATGCACGCCACCTTCTGGACCGATGCTGATTGACGAAGATGCGCCGACTGAGTTCACAACTACTTCGTCAGGTCTGAAATATCGGATTCTAAGAAAGTCAACGAATCGCAAACCGGTGCCAAGCAGCAAAGTAGAAGTTGATTATCGCGGTTGGCTTGATGACGGCAGCACGTTCGACAGCTCCTATAACCAACGGCAGCCAGTCAGTTTCTCCTTGGGCAAAGTTGTCCCTGGCTGGACTGAGGGGCTGCAACTACTAGGAGAGGGTGGCATGATCGAACTGGAAGTGCCACCAGAACTTGGCTACGGAGAAGCTGGCAGTCCGCCCACCATCCCCCCGAATGCGACCCTTCACTTCAAGGTTGAACTGCTACGCATCCTCAACTGACAGCGATCAGATTCTGATGCATCGGAACTCCGCTTGCGCCAGAGTTGCATCTTAGTTTCAGTTGCATCTTAGTTTCAGTTGCATCTGAGTTTCAGCCGCGTCTGAATCTTGGACAATTGGTGGGCGGCCAACATGATCCATCAACCCGTCAAACGGCGGGTTCCCAGATCAGGATTTCGCCTTTGCCCGGCACTCCCCGGTCACCGCTATAACGTCGATACCGGCCATCGGTCTCCGCAAACGGCAGTTGTACGCCGAGTGTATCCAGATGCTTGGAGTAGACATTCATGAAAGTAGGATTGTAAGCTCCGCTTTCGGCAAACGTTGGCATCAGCACAATTTCTTTCAAGGAGATGATTGTGCCTCGTTGCATCCACGCGCCGGTGCGAATTTCGGCACCACCGCAGAGCACGATGGTACCACCTTTCATTTGCAATCCAGCAAAGTCACGAGCGGTTCCACCAATCACAATCATGCCTCGTCTCATTCGCATTCCTACTTCGATGCCAGCATTCCCATCAACCAAAATGGTTCCACCTTTCATTCCCATCATGCTTCCGCGATAAGCGGCACCGACTTGTTGCCCAACATCACCGTGAACGTGGATCTTTCCCTTTTTCATCTCTCCGCCAACCCAGTCACCTGCGTTGCCGAACACTTCAATGGCTCCTCCATTCATGAGTGCGCCCAAGTGCATCCCAATATCACCATGAATGGTTACTTCTCCGCGTGTCATTGCACGGCCCACATGGCGGACGCGATTCAGATCACCATGAATTTCAATGCAGTCACTGTGTTCCCCCTCAACATCAAAGAAATCATCGAGTCTTTTCTCACGCTTTCCGTGATATACCACGCTCGCGCAAATTTCTTGATGAGAACGATTCAAAAAGTGATCCGGCGTAATCACTTCAGCCTCCAAAACCACGTTGGGAGCCTTCTTAAGGTTGAGTTTGATTTTGTTCATTCAGATGAAACTCTCTGGAGCAGCGTTGCCTGCCTGAAATATCACTAGCCCTGCGTCACTCGGTTGTGATGCATTGCTGGACTTCGGCTCGCTCAATCCGCTCCATTTCGACGGGATAATTTTCAAACGACATACAGTAGCGATCCTCAAACAGAGGTCGCAGGAACTCATCGGTACCAGGATCAAACGAGGGTTTGACGATGTATTCATTTCCATCCGGAGTTTCGCGAATGTCACCTTCCTCAATCACGACCTCACCTCCCTTGATCACATAACGGGGGTGACCAAACATCCGAGCAATGTCCTTATCGCTGTGATAAATGACCATATCAGCATCCTTGCCGATGCCGAGATTTCCTTTCTGACCCAACCCCAATGCACGGGCGGGCCCCGCCGACATGATCGTCGCGATCTCATACAACGTGTACTCACGATTGATTTCGGGCAGGGTGATCCGGTTCATGATTTGAGGTGGCAACCCTGCCATGCAATCCTTGCGAAAATCAGCGCACATCAGCAACTGGATAATTTCGGGATATCGCCAGAAACAAGCTCCATTGGGATGATCTGTCGACAAGAACACCCGCCACGGATCGTCAATCAGCAGCAATAGTTCGAGCCCTGTCGCCCACTGCACCGCATTGACCAGATTGCTGGGGCGATACGAATAAGGAACGATCCCACATCCTGTTTCGTTCTCAACATCGAGGTTCCCCCATTTTCGCCCGGTGAGTTTGTACAGCAAATGCTGCCATGGGCCATCCGCAGTGATCGTGACTGTGTCACCAAAAAGAACCGCACCTGCGTCGGTGGTCATATTGGGGTGGGCATTGAAGTACTCAGCCAGTTGGGCTGCCTCCGATTTCATCGTATCCCAATCATCACCACCATATGCATGGTATTGCAGGTGAGCCATATGAGCTCGATGCCCCTCAAGATGCTTCATGGTCTCGAGTGTTGTGCTGATGTTGCCGGGAGCTCCCAGATTGTTGCAATGCAGGTGAATGGGATGCGGCAACCCCAGCTCATCGATAATCTTAGCCAGACTGGTGACGATGGAGCCCGGCGTCGTTTTCTTGTAACCTTCCACGGGTTCCGACAAATGGTTGGCATCTTTACCCCACTTCCATGCAGCGACTCCCCCAGGATTCACAGCTTTGACGCCATAAGCTTTGGCAGCCCAGACGTGCCAGGCAACGATATGCTTTGCCCGCTCGAACTCACCGGCTTCCAACAGATCGAGCATGATCTCGTTGTTAGCCATCAGGACCAGGCAACTCTTATCGACAATGGGGATGTCAGCCATCTCTTCGTGTGTATGCCGAGCCGAAAGCACAGGTACTGCGGCCTCGTTGACGGTGGTGAAACCCATTCCCGCATACAGATAGCCAGTGGCAAAGGTGGTCGGTGCCATTCCTCCCAATCCACTGCGGCGGGTCTGACTGCGAATGAATGCCTGAGTACGACGATGGTCTTCAGGAGTCATGGCTCGGGCAAAATTAATCGACCCACCCGCGACGTGTGTATGCACATCTACACCACCGGGAAAGATCACCAAACCCGTCGCATCAATGGTACGGCCCCCCGTAACAGACGACACAAACTTGCCATCTTCTATATGCAGGTCACGTACCTCGCCATTGATACCGTTGGCCGGATCGTAAACAGTTCCACCAGTGATTCGGAGCATGCGATTTGAAGCCTTTCAATTTCTCCGGTTGCCAACAAAGAGGGTCATCACATTCACAGGGATGCATCACAAGATTGATCACACGCTGGATTCCTACCTCAGCAAGAAGCTGAAATCCCAACTGGGGTCAAACCTGATTCTGAAGCATTTGAGGCCGTTTTCCCATCCAATCAGGTTTTTTCAAAAGCGTCTCTTTGATTCTTCGAACGACTTCTTCATCAGAAGGATAGGGTGACTTCAGCGCTGGACGCAGTGGCAGCGGAATCTCATCCATTCGATAAGCCGTGCCGGGAGCCGAGATCCCGGCGGGAGCAGTCGTGATATGCACCCGTGCCAACTTGCTGGTGTGGGTTATATGCGGATCCAGCACGATTGTCGGTACTTTTGCGAGGTGCTCAATTGCCGGTCGGGGCATCGTCGCACCAGGATCTGCACCAATGATAAAGGCACAGTCGGTATCACCACGAACCAGTACATCAACGGTTGAAAATTCGCCTGGGTTGTACCGAGGATATCCCCGATTGAATGAGATTCCGAATGGGTAGCCGGTTTGCCAACGCATGATCACGTCAGCTCCCGTTACGTTGCCATGTCCACGCATTGGCATGGCGACGAACTTCGTAAATGCATTCATCTCAGCGGCAAGTGTCAGCAAAGCAGCCGAGTTCATGTGCTTGCCGCGTGTCATCGATAGCCCCATACCAAAGAAAAAGACGCCATATTTGGCGGCCTTCATTCTGGCCACAAAGTCCTGCAATTGTTCGATAGTCAGTCCGGTCTCAGCAACCTGTGCTTCACTGATCGGCTGATCTTTGATCATCGCACGCAAGACAGTGATCAATTCAAAATCTTTGCCGGGGCGAACCTGCAAAAAGATATCTGATGCTTTGACACTCTTCGTTTCGCGAATGTCAACCAACACCATCGTACGATCTTTTCGTCCACGTGGCAGAAAAGGACTTTTCTGCATGAGGGTGTACTTGGTGAAATGACGCGGATGACACTCCGCAGGATTCCCTCCCCAATAAACAATGAAATCAGCACGATTTTTGACTTCACCCAACGTGCATGTGACTTTACCACCCAACTGGGCAGCGATCTCAGTAGGACCGTGTCACAACGATGTATGGCTATCGAGCAATGCCCCCAGATGGTCGGCCATTTCGACACACTCGCGTTGAGCCTCGCATGTGGTATTGCTCATACCATAAACCAGCGGCATGTCAGCCTGGTAAAGATGTTCCGCAGCAGCTTCGATCGCTTCGTCCACTGTCGCTTCTTTGCCGTCGATCAGTGCATCAGGATACTTTCGTTCGGCGGTATGATTTAAGAACCATGCCTTACCGAGCACACAGGCTTTCTTGGCCTGATGAATGCGGTTTTCGTCTGCGTGCAACTGGATGTCATCGCACACGCATCCACAGAAAGTGCACGTTGCATGATCAATGACTTTCAAATCCATCAAATTTTCCGAAAGGTGAATGTAATTTACGAATGAATCGGCAGCAGAAAAGTGTCAGGACGTTGCTTCGTCTTGGGGGTTCTCGTTGACACCAATATCTTTGTGATCGCTTGAGACGCTATCACTTGAGACCTTGTCGTCCGGACCGGACGACGGAACAGTGAACGTTCAGCCTAGGGCCCGCCCCTGACAACTGCCACGAACACGTTGCGGCATGAAACGGCCCTCTTCGACCTCCTGCCATGCGACCACTTCGTCACCCTCTGAAGGCACTTGAAAATGCGGTGAATCCTCACCACCAATCTTATTGTTGTTCTGACTCATGATTCCGTTTCACTCTGTTTCTGATTCAGGTTGCGGATCGGTAATCGGTTCTATCTCGACTTCCCAGCCCTTACTGGTTGGCATCCCAGTGCCGTCGGTACTGCCCCCCATCAACTGACACGTCGGTGGCCCGTAAGGAACAAAGATCAAGCCCTCGGGAACTTTTGCAGTTTGGCAGCCGAATTCCGCCTCACCAAACTCGGTCCTGACCAACACACGGTCTCCATCAGACACACCGATCTCGGCCATATCATCAGCGTGTATTGATAGCGTCGTCGTGATCTCTTTGTACTCCTCACCATCTTTTCCCACATTCACATGCACGCCCTGTTTGGCCGTACGCATGGGGTTCAGCAGATAGCGTTTCGCAGACATTTCAGACTCGTTCACGGTAATTGGGCGGGCAGTTGGAGTTTAGTGAAGGGCCCGATTTTGCTGCAATGCTAATCGAGTCTGATTCAGACAGACTCAATCCGCTGCTTTCGCGTCGTTGCTTTCGCGTCGTTGCTTTCGCGTCGTGCAGTCAACATCATGGGCTGACAAGCCGCCGATGTCTTGTAGAAAAGCCGCGATTTTTGGCACGTATGCCGCACGTGAATCGCCAATCCGCTTCCAAAACTGTCTACAAATCGATTGGTAAGACACAGAGATCAGCTCACCGATGAAGCCCCTGTTTCCAACTGACGTAGATAAAAATGATGGGGTCCGAGTTTTCCGCCATAGTTTCCTGCTGAAATTCGCATCACGCCGGTCGTTTGGGCAGCCGCCCCTAGCCCAGCCGCCATCGCATTGGCCACCGCCTGTTCTGACAAACCATCAATCACAATCTCGTAAACGGCTTGTTCACCTTCCAGCAAGGCAGTTTCGGTTTGCCCACGCAGAGACGGACACCATTTTTCACTGGTACTTGCCCTGAGTGGTTTGTACTTAGATCCCACTTTAGAACCGCTACGCACGATCCCGGACGGAAAGGGCATGATCACATCGGGCAATGCCTGGATCGCGGTCACCGCAGACCGAGCCGCGTCCAGCGTCTCTCGTTGTGATCGTCCACAAATGAGCAGATTGCCCCCTCCAATGCCTTTGACTGTGCCAACGACATCCTCGCACAGAAATTCACCATCCATGACTGGGACTCGCCAAAACCGCCGATCCTCGATTTTCTTTGAGAACTGAAAACCATCCCCAAAGAATCGCAACTGCGATCCGACTTTGATCCGATCTTTTTTCAACTCACTTTGCAAACCGGCATAACAAGCCGTGGTGGGACAGGTCAGCACATTCTGGCCAACACGAGCGGTGACAGCCTTCTCGAGCGATTCCCGATCAAAAGCAAATGCTAAAACGGAAACTCCCGGCCTGCCATCCACCGTGTGTTCACTGGCGACCGAACCCTCAATCCCTGCCTCGGCGTCACATCCAATCACACTGGATGCATTCCCACAGAATTCTCCCGCAGCAATTTCAGCCAAATCGGCGTCGACTGCGGTGATGATCAGACGCGTGCCACGCATGGGAAATGCTTCGGCGAACGTGTCATCAATCGTAACTTGATTCGTCATGAATCGCTCTGCTTGGTAAATCGGCACTTAGCTAAAACATTTCGCAGAGCTACTTTAGCAAACTCCTTCCCTAAGGATGACCCCAGTTGGCTCAGAAGTGCTTGAGGATCACCAACGCCGACGTGCCACACATCAACGCACGGCAACGTAGAGATCGGTGCCAGATGAAACGGGCACTTCGATGGGTTACCCCAAGCCGTTCCGGCAAACGCTTACTCGTAGTTGATTGCTCGTAGTTGCTTGTTGATTTCTACAAATCGTTTGCCCGCACTTCGGCAAGTTTCGCCGCCATTTTTGTTCGCATTCTGTCGACCACAGCTTGGTGATTTTCTGACTTTGCGAGGTTATCAAACTGTAGTGGATCAGCCACGGTATCAAACAGTTCCATTCCGCGTGATGCATCTTCGCCGTATTGAATGAACGCCCAACGGTCTTCCCTCAGCAGGAATCCTTTCCGCGCCGGTGCGACACTGAAAGCGGCATCACGAACCTCAATGGTTGGGTCATCAAGCATGGCTGAAATATCCTTTCCCTGCAGTCGCTGCTCGACTGGCAACCCGCACAACTTCGAAACTGTCGGATAGAGGTCCAACAGTTCGACCAGGCTATCACAAACGGCCGGTTTTTTTCCGGGTACCGAAATGATCAACGGCACCCCAGCAGACTCATCTCGCAATGAAACTTTGGCCCAAAAATCGTGTTCTCCGAGATGATAACCATGATCGCTGGTGAAGATCACGATGGTATTGTCCCTGAGTCCCTGTTGATCAAGTTTGCGGAGCACTTTCCCAACTTGAGCATCCATGAAAGCAACGGAGGCATAATAACCGCCAACCGCTTTCTTTTGACGCCGCACGTCCATCTTCATGTTGACGCTCGTCTTGTAATTGATTCCTGCTTTAGGGATATCCTCCCAGTCACCCGAACGTTTTTCTGGCAGCGTCATCGACGAGTAAGGCAGAAATGGCTTGTAATATTTTCGTGGTGACACGAACGGCACGTGAGGACGCACAAAACCAACCCCCAGCCAAAACGGTTTATCGCCGTTTTGCCCTAGCAGTTCCACTGCTTTTGCAGAGGTCATGCCATCAGAATGTACTAGATCATCACCATCAGCCTCGACAACCACAAAGGTATTGCCTCCGACAACGGGCCGCTTGCCATCAGGATTACTCTCAAGCGTCTCTCCATCACCAGCTGCTTTCCATTCAGGACCGAGGCTATTGAATCTCTCGGTCCATGAACGTGCATCGTCGGCACCATTCCCGGCGTCATGGTCGCGGCCATCACCACCTTTCAACACACCGCCTGGTACTCCCATATGAAAAATTTTACTGACCCTCGCTGCATAATATCCGTTATTCTTAAAATGCTCGGACCACATCGCACGATCACCGATTTGTGGACGCGGATTTTTGTAGCCAAGCACGCCGGTAGCATGTGGATAGTAACCGGACATGAAGGAGGCCCGACTCGGACCGCAATATGTTCCCTGACAATAGGCACGAGTGAAGCGTGTCCCACGTTCAGCCAGAGCGTCAATATTCGGAGTTTTACAGACTTTGTTTCCGTAACAGGAAAGCGCGTTAGCCGTCAAATCATCAGAGATAATGAACAGCACATTGAGTGGTTGCTTATCCCCGGCCTGATCGGTTTTCTGGTTCTCGACGGCAACAGCAGCACAAAAAGGATCTGCAACGATACAGAGGAGCAAAACAACGGCGGCATGGCGGATCAGAAGTGGCATCAGTAACTCACGATCGAGTGTGGAATTTCATTCCAACATCTTAACCAAAAATCACTCACCGAGCGGGTCGATTCACAGCAGCGAATCGGCAAATGCCCGTTTCAAGTCCTCCACGGCATCGACGGCACGTTTGGCATCAATGACCGCGTTCACCTGTAATTCACTGGTATTGATCATTTCGACATTGATTGCATCTTCGGCCAGTTGTTGGAACAACATCGTTGCGACGTGGGTGTGGCTTCGCAATCCGATACCGCTGACGGTAACCTTTGCAATCTCGCTGCCACCTTGAACATCACGCATGCCATGCTTTTCGAGGATGGTATGAGCAACATCGAGACTCGCGCGCAAGGCAGTGTCATCGACGGTAAAGCTGACGCTTGTTGAGCCATCATTGCCATCGTATCCCTGCACGATCATATCGATAAAGATACCTGCTTCACCAATCGTCTCAAACATATCGGCTGCAATTCCGGGTTCATCCGGAACACCGTGCAACGTGACACGAGCCTGTTTTTCCGTGATGGAAATCCCCGTCAAGGTGAGTGCTTCCAGAGCATCATCCCTCAGGCGACTTACCAGCGCATCGACATCAGCTTTGTCACCGCGATCTTCCTTGATTTCGCTCCACGATTGAGCATCTAGTGGACGCTGGTGCAGATCGAATGCCTCATGAACGGCCCGCAGGGCAAGGGCTGCCTGTGACTTGGGAACGAGTGTAGAAATTTTAATTTCACTGGTGGTGATCATGTGAATGTTGACACCGGCTTTGGCGAGCGCGCGGAACATGCGAGACGCAACGCTGGTTTGAGTGGCCATATTGGATCCAACCACCGACACCTTTGAAACTTGATCATCGTGTGTGATCGCATCGGCACCGACCGCTTCCATCACGGACTCGACTGCGTTCAGTGTCGCCTCGAGCTCGCCACTGGGCACGGTGAACGAGACATTGGCACGTCCTTTTTTACCCACGTTCTGAACGACCATATCAACCGCAATTTTACACTCAGCAATGGCGGAGAATATCTGCTGGCTTTTTCCGGGAACATCGGGAACACCAAGGACAGTCACCCGAGCCTCATCGGGAGTCATGGCCGCTCCGCTAACGGGCTGCGTTTGAGATTCCGCCTCGGCGACAATCATGGTTCCCTCCGTATCCGAAAAGCTGCTCCGGACATGGATCGGCACACCGAACTTTTTGGCAAACTCGATGGATCGACTGTGCATGACGCCCGCACCAAGACTAGCCAGTTCCAACATTTCATCGTAACTGATCACATCAACTCGCCGTGCTTCTGGTAGCAACCGGGGGTCAGTTGTGTAGACACCATCAACATCCGTGTAGATTTCGCAGGCATCGGCTCCCAACACCGCAGCAAGCGCAACGGCCGTGGTGTCACTGCCACCGCGGCCCAGCGTAGTAATGTTCAAATCATGATCAATGCCCTGAAACCCTGCGGCGACGACGATATTGCCATCACTCAACAGGCTCTCAATCCGTTGCGTCGAGATCGACTGGATCCGCGCCTTACTGAAACTGTTGTCTGTCTTCATCCCGAGCTGCCCACCGGTCAGACTGACTGCCTTTGCACCGAGTGCGTGGATTGCCATCGCAACCAAAGCCACACTGACCTGTTCGCCAGTACTGAGCAGCATGTCCATTTCACGAGCAGGCGGGTGTTCGCTGATCTCACCCGCGAGTCCCAGCAGGGCATCTGTATTTTTGCCCATTGCGCTAACCACCATGACGACTCGGTGCCCCTGCCGTTGGGCGCGAATCGCCTTTCGGGCCGCGGCCTGAATCTTCTCGACGTCCGCAACACTTGTGCCACCAAATTTTTGAACGATCAAAGACATGAGACTTCAGCTAATGCAATCCAGTGGTGAATCGGAACGGGTAAAAAACGATCAAGTGTCGGTAGCCGAAAATTTCCAAGTGGCAAATAAGAGCCAAGTGGCAAATAAGAGCCCGGAGGCAATTCGGCATTTTCGACAGCACAATCACTTGAAGCTTGGCAACTGTCGAGGTGTTGGGTATCACCGTATTTCGTCGATGCACCCGTCAATGAAACTAAAACTAAAACTGAAACTTACTGGGTCTGAATAAACTCATTCATCAGATCCCAGCCTTGATCGAACCTGCGGCCACTCACTTCAGCGGCTCCTTCGTCATAGCGACTCTGTACATCAGCTTGTACGCCAGCCCCGGCAATTACCAGTGGAACCATCCCATGACTGTGTTTTTTGGTACCACACGGTGTCGGATGATCCGGCGTGATCAAGATACGATAGTCTCCTTGCTGCTCGAGAGCTTTGACGAGTGGCGCCACAATATGCTGGTCGATCTGCTCTAACGCCTCAATTTTGGCATCGTGTCGTCCCTCATGAGAAGCTTCATCGGGTGCCTCGATATGGACGCAAACGAGATCATACTCGTCCAACGCCTGGACGGCGGCACGCCCCTTGGCGGCATAGTCTGTATCGAGATATCCAGTAGCCCCATCGACCTCAATGCGTGGCCAACCCGCCAGAGCTGCAATACCCCGCAACAAATCAACGGCCGTGATCATGACACCTTTGACACCGTAACGTTCATGGAACGACGGTAGGTTGGGGGCTCCACCTAATCCCCACAGCCAAAGGTTGGTGACTGGTTTTTTACCGGCAGCAATGCGAGCCTGATTGACAGGATGGCTGGCAAACAGCTCCGCCGAATCGCTCATCAACTGGACCAACAAGTCACTGCCGGGTCCGCGTGGAAACTCATCCGTCACAGACAGATCTGTCAAATCATGTGGCGCCCGCGTACTCGTATCACGTGAAAATGGTGCCGCTGTTCCCGCCTCACCCCGATACACCAACAGATTCCGGTAGCTCACTCCGGGAACAAATTCAAAACGCCCGCCATCGGGAACATCCGCCAACAAACTGGCCTGTGCGGATACCAAGAGTTCCTTCGCTTCATCCGTTGTGATGTGATCAGCCGTGAAATCAACCATCACCTGATCTTCCACGGTGACCAAATTGCAGCGTACCGCCCAATCATGCGGGCCAAGTGTGATTCCTTGGGCAGCGGCCTCCAACGGAGCTCGACCCGTGAAGTACACATCGGGGTCGTAACCGAGCAGACACAGGTTTGCCACCTCGCTGCCAGCCGGCAGATGCTGGGGTGTATTGTTTGCCAAGGCCAATGCCCCAGCAGCAGCAAGAGCATCAGTGGCGGGCATCCGCGCGGTTTCTAATGGTGTTTTTCCATCAAGCGCGTCGATCGGTTCGTCGGCACAACCATCCGGAATCACAATTACATATTTCATCGCGAGACAACGCCCTTGTATTTCGTCTACCGACCAGAAAACGGTTAGTTTCCTTCAGGTTGCAGGCGGACGGAAGGGGGTTGGATCAGACATCTTACCTACCGATGTCCAAAACGGCCTAGAAATCGAGATTTCCTGCCTGAGCAGAAACGATCCTCGGCTGACAGTACATGCGAAGCAGGGCATTCTTGGGCGCCGCTCATTCACACGGCACAACCGCGAAAAAGAACGGCAGCAAGCGTCTGAATTGCTGCTACCAGCGACTAGAACAACTCTCGCAGGCGATCAGCAAATCGAGTCGGACGCTCTTCGACAGGCTGCCCATCCAACGCTGCAATCCAAGTCTCAGGATCATCACCGTAATCCTTGCCAGTCGCGCCTCGCAAAGATGCAATGGCCAAATTCTGCGTCGATGGATCACGATCAGAGAGTGCTAAACGAAGTGCTTCCACAGCTTTGGGGCTGGACTGGTCCTGCAGAGCCCGCATCGCAGCGTGCTTTACATCGGTGCTGGTTTCTGAGCCAACGGCACTGGCCAACAACAGAACATTCTCATCGTTCGTGTGATTGCCAAGAGCACGACAGGCTTGCATCCGAACTTTGACGCTATCATCATCCATGCCCTTTTCCAGAATCTGCAATGCAGACTGATCATCAACATTTCCTGCGGCCAAAACAGCCAAGCGACGCATTTCCGGACTCTCGTCCGCATCCATGACATGCCCCAGTGCTTTCAACCATTTGGTTTGGGCAACATCGTCGTAACCACTGATGTCCCCGGCTAACTGCGTTAACTGCTCACGACGCTCATGCTCGGTAATACCGAACGCTTCATCCGCCTGCCACTCATGCCATCGGTAGTAGGGATTGGCTGCTTTCATGGCGTACATCGGACCATCCTGACAGCCCGTGATTCCGCCGCAAGCGGTGACGATCAACGCTGCCAGCAAGGCAGTCGTGATTGGTCGTGAACAGAAAAGTGACTGAGTCTTAATCGACATCCTGAATTCCAAATAGGTCTGGACCAAACATCCGATGCCAGTAGGCGACACATTTCCACATCGCGGATTTATCAGCAACGTGTTGAAGGTTGCCCCAAGTTGGCACATCGAGTGCCGCAACTCGAATACGGAATCGGCACCTGTCTAGCCATGTAACAAAGGCTAACCGACACCGCCAAGACCATTTTCAACAAGTCATCCACGACAAGCATTTGCTAGCGATCCACACAAAGCCCAAGAACTGAATTTCGCTCTTTCCGTGAAACAGCACTATTCGCTACAGTCGAAGCGGGCGGGCCGTCCAAAGACTCCGCCCCAAGAGACCCCATCGCCTCGGCACAGGGGGTCGAATCGACAAGGAAGTCGCTGAAGTCACATTCGCAGGAACTCACCGAAATTAAAAACACGGGTGGAATCCCTGAATGGCCACGGAGGAGCCACGGTATGCTGTTGGATCGCATTGATATTGACGCCCATGGACCGCTGCAAAGAGTTGAATTGGGGCCATTTTCCGAACAGATCAATGTCGTCAACGCACCAGAAGGAAGCGGCAAGACGGCGTTGGCCCGGTTCCTCAGAGACGCATTGGTAGAACGTCGATATCCGCTTGGAATGCTGAGTTCCTCAACGGGGCGTGTTGTCTTTGCAGGTCTCAACGGGCTGGTGCACTACTACCGCGAACAAGACGGCACCGCCCACGGTCGTCAGACAGTTCAATACGAACCGCGCGGCTCCGAAACTATCAATTTTGATGTAGATGACACGTGCTGGCTACAAAACATCAGCGAAAGCAGCGATGCTGACCGCGCGATTGAGTCATTCAAAATACCGGAAGCGATCGCGGACTGCATCATTACCGACTCGGCGGTGACCAACGTATCGCGTGTCGTTTCCGCATGCGTGCGCAGCGGTCTAGACAGCCATGACTTCTGTGAATTGGAAAACGGTGAGATAGGGGATCCGAATTCCGGCACCAGTCCAAACCTCAATGAATCAATTTCAGACCGTTTTGGTACAGGATCAGCTTTCGAGGATCATTTACCTTCCTACGTGGGTGTTAGTCCGCAAACGACCAACAGCAGTATCGGCGCGCAGGCTTTCACGGCTGCGAACACACACAATCAGCACCAAGCTCACACAGCAAAGCAGATTCGCGCCGAACTGGCGGACATCGAAGCTGAACTTGCAAGCTTACATTCGGTCGCAGGCCCGCTCGATGACACTGAGCACTCATCACTACTTTCACGACGATCCTGGTTAACCCAGTGCCTCAATGATGAATCAAAGGTCGCTGTCTACGGTTCGTTTGTCGAACCCAAGGCAACCGGAGTACGACCTAACAACAACACATCCAGTTTTGCCGACGACTCAGTCTCCCAGCCGGGCGTAACAAGAGAGAGTGTGTCGGAACGCAAACGGCAATTACACCTGCAAGCACGTTTGCGGGAACTGCACGATCGTGCCCGCACTCTTCGGTCGAAACAGAATCAGCTCAGAAACCGACTCAGTGATCTCAGCAAGCAACCCTTGTCAGCTCATGCGAGCGACCAGTCAACAAAGCCGACGACTACTGACCGAGCGAAAAAGCAACGTCAAGTAGAAGAAATTGATGCTCAAGTGATTCATTGGCACCGCGCACAGATGGAAGTTGCTGCCCTACAGCACTGCCTACTCACAGGGAAGAATGAATCTACTTCGACGCCGTCGCCCGTCGACGAACGGTCACTGCGACGAATGCGTTTGAACCGTTTTCTTCATGCACTTGATAAGCCGAAACCCTCGGACAGAGAACGGATGGCAACGGCAAGCAGCCCACTGGCTCGCGGCCGTGAATCGATCAACCATCACATTCTGCTTGCGACACGACAAATCGACTGGCTCATTGATCGCTACGCAGGACCTGACCGCGTCAGCCGAGCTTGGTACGAACAGGACCAGAGCGTCCCCGGCACCTCAACCACATTAAGTTCAAAGCTGCGAACGATTCGCGATGTCCTGAGACAAATCCACGCCTACAACCAAGGCTATTCGGCGACCAACTCTCGTCCACCGACACACGAACTGTCACTGGCCCGCCGCTGCGAGCAATGGTTATTGTCTGCTATCAAGCAGTTAAAACGCCACCGTGACGAAGTGCTCCGTCGGACTCACGCGTTTGGCGACGCCGCCGACCGCGAGTGGTCGGTTTCCGGACATCAACAAATGGAGACATGGAATCGTGAACGAAAAGATCGGCTTGCCGAACTGGAAAGCGTCACACTGAGCTTGGACATCTGCTTAAGCGAAGCCGCAGCCGTGCGTCGCAGCACGCAAAGCAGCACGATGAACTCACGAGGAACTGTGAACTCACGAGGAACATCGAAGACCAAAACCAATTGGCATAATGAAGACAAGGAATCCGCGCGAAGCAACCGCGAATTGCTGATCAAGGAACTGAAAGAAGTTGACAGTCGAATTGGCTCTCTTTCACGTGCACAGTGGCTGCGAACCCGCCGCACCCAGATGCTGAATCAACTTGGTTTTCCCCACCAAAAAATCTCATCGTCATCACCTCTCGCTCACGAAGCCAGTCGATGGCTAATTCGTTTAACAGGTGGACGATTACAACGGATTGAATGGTCAACCGACACGTTCACGACGAACAGCAAGTCGAATCACTCGACTGCTGAAAATAACACAGTCGAAATCGATGGACGGAATGCTACTGAGTGTCCGGACTTTGATCGAGCCTGTGCCGTCCTTTCTGTCCGAATGGCAGCAGGTGACGTTCTTGCCCGTTCTGGTCGTCATGTTCCACTGGTCATCGAAACAATCGGCGAAGTAGAACAAAAGCTACATGGCAAAGGCGTTTCACAAGCAGATGCTGGGACGCCCAAAACACGCCACCCAGCGAATGACGCTTTCACTGCCGCTCTTCAAGATTACGCAAGCGACGGCCGCCAATTACTGATTCTGACCAGCAGTTCGAACTTAACAGAACAACTTGGGCGAGTCGGTTCACGCATCGAACGAATCCACTCCGAACGCATCGTGCATCCGCACAGACCATTGTGGAAATCAAATTACGCAAATGAACGATACGTCGGCCCTCATCCACATACCTATGGCCTTCAGGACGTCTCCCACCAAACCAACTCCATGAAAGGCAGCAATTACATGCCAAACGTGAACGCCAACCAACGCTTTGACATGGCGTGGCAGGATCCCCAGGGCAGGAGTGTCAACACGACCAACCTTTCCGGTGACTCAATTCCAAGCGAGTCGACCGACTGGGCTTCTGATGGATCCGTCTATCGCGATGGCTATTACTACACCGACACTTACAGCACCGTTGATTCCCCAAGGTCAGCCAACGATGACCTTGGAAATCACTCAGTGGTTAATGAACAACGCTCCCCGACTGCCAAGGAAGACCTCCGGATGTCCAACAACCGAAACGTTTCAACTGCGGCCCCTACTTCACCTTTCTTTCTTTCAGTAGATAGCCCCATTGATCAGGCACCATCGATCGACGCGGTTGCTGCCGCTCGTTTACGAGGATTGCAGGTCAGCCATGTTGTCCACCTAATGCAACAGGACCCCTGCCGTTTGGCAGATGCTTTGGGTTTGGCAAATGTAGAAGCCAATACCATTCGTCGATGGCAAGCAGAATGCCGATTGGTTTGCCGCGTTCCCAATCTGCGAGGTTTTGATGCAAGAATCCTGGTCGCTTGTGGAATCACAACACCAGCTGCGCTTGCTGCCACGCCCCCTGTTTCTTTGCTTCACAAAGTCGAAACTTTTTTAGCAACCGAAAGAGGGCAGCAACTCCTGCTCAGTGGCAGCAGTCACGAACTTGCGAGAATCACAGGCTGGATTGCTACGGCGAACAGCCAAGGTCTTAGCAAGCAAGCTGACAAGAGCACAAACGCCCATGGGCAGCGCAGCCAGTCTGTTAGCAAAAGGTCAAACGACAGCGAAAGTCGACGTGATGCATCCAGGCCCAGCACATCATTCGCTCCAACCTTGAAACGAAGTCGCCGCGGTGAGCACAACCACCGACAAAAACGCAAGCAAGCACAGACCACCCACAAGACGGACATCAACCGAACAAGTGTTGTGCAGTTCGAACAGAACACCACCGTCAACGGGCAATCCCCCACGACTGCATCTGAGGGCGAATCCGAAATTCGCGAATTGCGATTTTATCTTCAGCAAGATGCTCCGGTCGTGGACGCACCCTCGATTGGCGAACGCATGGAAGAACGCCTTCAGGCAATCGGCATCTACACCATCCAGAACTTGCTCGACGCAGATGCTGAGCAAATCGCTGAGCAACTGGATCACCGACGTGTAGACGCCGACACAGTATTGCAGTGGCAACAACAGACAACTCTAGTTTGCTGCATCCCAATGCTGAGAGGGCACGACGCGCAATTACTCGTTGCGGCAGACATTATCACACCGGCAGATCTTGCTGGGTGGGACGCCGAAGAACTTTTCCAGGTCATTGACCCAATCGCCCGCAGCAAAGAAGGAAAACGAATCCTTCGTGGCGGAAACCTGCCTGACATCGAGGAAGTCACCGACTGGATCAATTTCGCACAGTACAATCGCGAATTACGTGCTGCTTGATTGAAGGCGTAAGTAGTATCAGCATCGCACGCTGGCCTAAAAGCGAGGTGCGATTGGTTACTCAATACGATTCCGACCCTAACCCAGTGTGGTTTTGGCGACACGCATGACGTTGCCGCCAATGACTTTGCGAATGACATCGTCATCATGACCTCGCTGAACAAGGCCCACTGTGAACAGGGGCCAGTTGGTCCAGGCAACACTTTCATTAGCCTGCGGAGTGGTCTTGTAATCATCAGCGGGCCACAACGAGCGGAACTCTGTCCTCCGCTTCCCCCGACTGGGCACTTTTGCTCTCTCGCGACCTGCATCTTGCGATTGATAGGCCACATCTGTCCCAATCGCAACATGATCAGGACCAAACTTGCGAATCACGTGATCCACGTGATCCAGCAATACGCTGACATCACCGTTGCCGCGTAGAAATCGCGGAATACAACAGATTCCAATGTAGCCACCGGAATCAGCAATTGCCTTGATCACTTCATCAGGCTTACTGCGAATGTGAGGATAAATAGCTCCGCACACAGAGTGACTTGCAACGACCGGCTTTGTAGAGATACGCGCTGCTTCCAAGCTTGTTTGCCATCCGCTGTGAGCGCAGTCGGGAATGACACCAACCCGGTTCATTTCAGCGACTGCTGCCTCGCCAAAGTCACTCAGGCCAGCATCTGTTTTTTCGCCGCATCCATCGCCGATCATATTCCGCCTCTGGTAAGTCAAATGCATCATCCGTATACCGAGTTGAAAAAAGATCCGTACGTATCTCAACTCATCGGGAACAGAAACCCACTGTTGGGTTAACGGCACACCATTGCCCGTCATATAAAGGCAATGTCGGCCCTCTTTCTTAGCCGTCAAAACATCTTGCGGAGAAGCAGCTTTCGCAACGAAACCTCGCATCATGTCTGTGACGTAAGTAAAACGCGCTAATCTCTTAATCAATCTCATCGGATCTTGGCCTTCCTCTCCCGCGTTCTGAAAGATGCAGGTGACTCCCGAAGCTCGCCACGCATCCCGGCACTCCTGTTGCTGAACAGGATCGGTTGCCACACGAGTCATCATCATGTCTTCACGGACATCATCCAATTCAATGGACGAGGCGCCGCTCTGAACGAGTTTGGCGAGTGCCTCACCGTCGACTGCTGCCCGAGGCGAGAATCCATAGGAGTCGAACACCACCGATTCAGCGTGCAACCGCAGGCCTCTTTCCAATTCCGAATCCGTTGGCTTGAGAATTTTCAACGCTGCCTGACGCAGACCGGCAATTTTGGGATTCAAACGATCAGTCAAAGCGGCGGTCGACCAACTATTTCCTGCAGCATCAACGTTTGATAAATCTGGCGTGTCCTGACCCCAAAGCTTTTGCTGCGGGCTGGGACCAACGGCAAAGGTAGCGAGCGTCCCTGCTGTTCCGAGAAAACGACGGCGACTGAACAAATGATGAGGTTGCATGAGATTCTCCGTTCGAGAGGTTTGGGACATCATCGTAAACGATGCGGCCGCCTGAAGGTAAAGCGACTGCCGAAACCAGACGATGCCACCCATTGAGGATACGAATTAGTAGAAGACCAACGTTTTCGAACCCGACTTCTTCCAACTCAAAATGCCAAAACCGGGAAGCAACTCAACGTCAATGTCAAACGTGAAGCAAGAACTAAAACCTCTTTTCTGCGGTACAGTGGGTTACTGGCAAGTACGCACGACGAAAAAGTGAGGCGGAATGGTTTCGTCTCCGTCCTTCCTTTGACCAGGGTCAACAACCAACCCTAGAGCAAGCAGGGCAAATCAAACTGGCACTCGAATCAAACCAGTCAAACTATCCGCAAACCTTCTGCTGAAAGCTGAATTTGCCACGTCAGGATTGTTCCTTGGCGGTAGACTGGGTATTGGCGACGCTCGCTACCAACACAATTCTGAAGTCACCACCAAGATAATCACGTGAAGAATTCCAGTGCTTTCCGAGACGGCAACGTTGGCTTGCCGATTTTCAGCCTCATTTGCTGCTTGGCCGTGTACTCAATGCCTTTGGTACAGGTACAGGCATCGCCGCCGCGAAACGCCAATCCAGCTGTCAGTTACATCGGATCACAGGCGTGTATATCTTGCCACCCTAACGAACACAAAAGCTACCTGGCAACAAGCCACAGCAAGACGATGGAGCGGCTGAATCCGGAGAAAGAAATGACGACCGGTGCCTTTCGACATGAATTATCCGGCAACGACTATGAAGTTTTCCTGCGTGATGGCCAATTGCTCCATCGTGAAGTTATCCGCGGTCCAAACAACAAAGAACTGGCAACCACCGAAAATCCAATTCTGTACACGATGGGATCCGGGAGTCACGGTAAGAGCTATGTGTACCGAAAGGGTAAGTTTTTTGGACAGTCGCCACTTTCCTGGTATGTCGAATCACAAAAGTGGGCAATGTCACCAGGCTACGATGTTCCGAATCATCCCGGATTTTCTCGAAAGTTGAGCTCTGAATGTTTTTTCTGCCACGTGGGCAGCATTGATCAAAAAGAGGGAAACCCAAACGACTTCACCATTCTGGAAGAAACAGTCGGTTGCGAACGCTGCCACGGCCCCGGTGAGTTGCACGCACAAAAACATCACAACAAGAAGTCTGCCACGCTTCCACTCACTGACCTCACCAATCCTATCGAGGATGGCCCTGACGATACGATTGTGAACCCAGCAAATCTGAATCGGGAACTTTCGGAAGCGATCTGCCAACAGTGCCATTTACAAGCCGCAGGAAAAGCTCTGCGCGCTGGCAAAGAAGAGTGGGACTACCGCCCGGGCACACCTCTGACCGACATTCGTCTTGACTATCAGTATCGTCTTGGTGATGACAAGATGAAAGTTGTCGGCCACGTTGAACAACTACATCAGAGCAAGTGTTATCAGCAAACTGAGACATTGACTTGTATCACGTGCCACAATCCACACGACACGCCAACGCCCGAAAAAATGGCAGCACATTATCGATCAATCTGCCTCGACTGCCACGACAACAGTGCGTGTGGTGAACCACTGCCAGCACGCATGAGCACAGCCCAAAACGACTGTGCCAAATGCCACATGCCCAAGATTGACACTGAGATACCTCACACAGCGCTTCATCACCATCGCATCGGAATCCACAACACTGAAAGCGACGCTCCGGAAGTCGCTGTAGGACTGAGTCCGATTTTGGACATCAGCAACTTGACAACACTGGAGCGTGCTCGTTGCGAGGCACTGGCCAAGTTCCAAGTGGGCCAGGAAGAACCAGACAATCCGAATTTCAAAGATTACGGCCTAGAGTCAGCCAAAGCGTTAATTCAATTGAAGAACAGCGGCAATGCGGATGCTGATGCCAATACAATTCTGGCATTACTGGCTCGTTCTCAAGGCCAGTCAGCAATCGCCCGTGACCTCGCCAAGGAAGTCGTCGAAGGTGAAAAGAAGCCGACCCGAGCAAAAGTGGAAGCCTTGCGACTGCTCGCACAACTCACCTACCAGAAACGAAATTTTGCTGAAGCAGCAAACTTATATCGGCAGGTGACGCAATTCCAATCCGAGGCATATGACTATTTTCAACTTGGCATCTCTGAGCAGAACTCTGGACAAACCGATCGAGCGATCACCGCTTTGAAGATGGCAGTTGAACTGGCACCGAATTACATAGAAGCCCACCGTATTCTTTCTGCGATTCTCAAATCGCAAGGCAAGGAAGATGAGTCGAGGAAACATCAACAACTCGCATTGCTGCATGAACAGCGAATGCAAAAATTGTGGCAGTCAGCACAACCCAAGTGAGTGTTAAGCCTGAGCCGAATTCATCACACGCAAACATTCACTTGCGCAGGCATGATAAGACGCAGCACGGCGTGATAAGACGCAGCACGGCGTGAACTTACAAACCATCGGCTCAATCACTTTAGACCGACGGAACTTTGCACGTGGACATCTGGATCGTTTTCGACCAGCAACAGATACCGATCGACCTCAGGATTGGAAAAGGTCTGCTGAGTCCCTGATGGCCAAGTGACAACCAGTTTGTTTACTTTATCGGCCGCCCCCAGCCCGAAATTGACAGTCGGCTGATTACGTGAAAGATACCCATCACCACCCACAATCCAATTACTGAGGATCCGATCTCCAAGGTGAACGTCGACTTGGGCGCCAATCGCATTACGTTCAGATGAGGTTCCAACCAACTGCACTGCCAGCCAATGATTGGACGTTTCCGTCTGATTCATCATCAGCGCGGATGGCGAGTCCAAATGTGTTATCAAAAAGTCCTGTTTACCATCATGATTAAAATCGAGTCTCGTCATGCCACGCCCAAGGTAAGCACCCTGCCAATACCCCGAGTCATCCTGCACATCGGTCAACAGAAACTTTGATCCAAGATTAACAAACAACTGAGGCGATTGCTGCAGTGGTTCGCCCGGTGCTTTCTCAATATTGCCATTGGTGACGGCAACATCAGGACGGCCATCGTTGTTGTAATCCATCGCCTGGCAACCAAAGCCCAGTACCGATGAACTGTCTCGATGCAGGCGATATTGCACACAACGATCCTCAAAGGATCCTCCTCGATTCATGAATAAACTGACGGGCTCCTGATAAAAGTTGGTGATGTGAATATCCCTTTTTCCGTTGCCATCAAAGTCAGCAACAGCGATTCCCATCGACGCCGTTGATACACCACCGGATCCGTGTGCACATCCAGTCAAAGCAGCGACATCCTGCCAACTTGTGCCGGTGCCTGAAGCAACAGAAGCAGATTCACTGTTTCCATCTGTTCCAATGGCAACACGCGACCATAGATGATTCGGCCTGACATCATTCCCTACAAATATTTCATTTCCGGGACTCCCGTCCCAATCAGCAATCACAATCCCCAGTCCAGTACTTGGCGCCTGAACTGACTCACTGACCTTTTCACTTTCAAAACCACCCTCACCATCATTCACGGCAATTCGATCCACACCAGGCACAAAGGAGGCTGGTGACACCGTCAGCACATTCCCATCTTCACTCAGGTCAGGTCGCTTAAGCATTGTGCTGTCCTCGACGTAATGCAACGACACGATGTCAGGCAACGCATCACCAGTCACGTCTCCTATCGCCACCGAGCTAGTCAACACACCCAAAGCTGGATCAGAATCAAATTCGTGACGCCGAAATGTACCGTCACCATTGTTGAGCAACAGGACTTTATTCCCGACATTGGCTACAACAATGTCATCGAAGCCATCTTGATTCCAATCACCGGCAGCGACGCCGACTGAATATCGTTTATCAACCGTTCCAGAAACCGCCGTCGTCTCTTCGAACCGCCCTGCGACATTCCGATAGAGCAGATTGGACAACGCACCGACGAGACTAGGCGGATCGCCGCCACCTTGAGCCAAGTACAAATCAATCGCACCATCAAGATCATAATCAAGTGCTGCAGCCCCACCTCCGAGCGATTGGTAAAGTGCAAATCGGTACAACTGAACTCCGCTGGCAATCTGGTAATTGTGATCAAGCCCAATTTCGGTTGCGACGTTCTCGAACACCGGGGTGGCGAAAGTCTCGTTGACAGGTTCACCCGCCGTGGGCAACGCGACAGCGGACAATTCTGGAATTTCAAGTTCAGGAAGTGGATATTGCTCGCGAGAGATCCCGCACATCCGTTCCGCTTCACCTGGAAAAGCTTGTTCAGAGGTAGCCAGTTTCATTCTTTGCTGGTTAAGTGCTTCGACCTCTTCACGACTTGCTTTCCTCTGAAACGCCTCGAACAAGCGCCAAGTCATTGCTTCCAATGGACGATTCAACTTTTCAAGCCCTTCGGCAATGGTTCGATACGACTCAACCGAAGGGGCATCTGACTCACCAATCGCGTTGCTGGCAAGCGTCACATCACGCTGCACAACGTAGCGATCAATCCACTTCTCCGCGGCCTCCCGCTGACCTAAAGCCGTCAACGATTGATTGATACGACGCATCGATGCAATGTCCGTGGGATCACGATTCAATGACTCGGCAAAAGCTCGAATCGCTTCGGAGAACCTGCGTTGATTCAACAAGTGAGTCCCAATTGCAGCCCAGTACTCCGCATACTCCTGTACCGATGCATCAGCTCGTGCCAACCACCACTGAAAACGTTGCTGATCCTGCGACTCAATCGCCAGCAACCCGTAAAACGCAAGAATGGAGGGCGTCATTTCACCTGCTCTGACTGCCGGATCGAGCACTGCCAACGCTTCCTGATATCGACTAGCCGTGTACAGCATTCTTGCTTCAGCAGCCGGACCGATGGGATAGTAAGCTTTCTTTTTTGGTGTTTTGCTGTTTGGGTCATCAAAAATTGCGTGCCCCAGCACCATCATGGCGTGCAATTCGTCTTGCTGAACATTGCCCAGTCGACAGAGCTGCTGTAAATGGACAGCAGCCTCATGACGCCTACCCTGCCGGTTGTAAAGAAATGCTAATTGGCGATGCACCACGGCAGCCTCGGGAGCCCGAGACAAAACCTGATGGTAAAGCCGCTCGGCCTGATCAAAGCGGTTCAATTGCATGGACCAGTCGGCGGCCTGCCCCAAGGCGGCCAGACCCGCTTGGGGGTGATCCTCTGGAATGGCCCCCAGAAACTCCACCGCAATGGCTAGCTCACCAAGACTCGCCTGAGCATTTGCCATCCGAAACAAAACCTCAGCATCACCAGGATCAGAGAGCAAGACACGCTGCAATTCAATAATCGCCTGCTGTGTCTGGCCGGAACGCATCAACTGATCCGCTGCCGCTAAGGCACTTTCACGACTAAATTCGGTTTCAGTAGTGATTTGGGAATCTTGCTCACCCTGTTTCACCGCGTCCACACTGCTACGCCCCGGATCAGTCGTCTGCTGACTCGCTGAACCTAACTCCGGTTCCGACGAGGAATCACACCCCACTGAGCACCAGACCACCCCTCCAAAAAGGCACATCCGTAGCAATCGATTCATTTGACGGACACCTTCACACGAGTGCAACAAAACTCACTCTCTCACTAACAATTGGTTGAACAAAGCCCTGCTATTGTACCCACAATCTCCGGCTATAAACTTGAACCAAACTGCGTGAAGCCGTTGCCCATGTGCAACGATCATAAGACTCCCGCATGAATCTGCTTCATGATTTACAACAACCGAGATCAGCTCGTCAGCACCTGACCGCCATTCTCATGACGAACTGGCAACGCGATTGGTTTGCTGCAAACGAAAAAAAAGCGGGTGTGGCTAGGAAAGCCACACCCGCTTCTGAACTGTATCAGCAAGTAGGAAACAGGAATCTATTACTGATTCAACTGCTCTTGAATCGTTTCCTTTGCGTTCTTGGTACCTAAAGCTCCCCAAAGCCCGTAAGGACTTTCGCGGCCAGCACCATCATCCCAAGCACCACCATTGTTGGCCCGGCCATATGGAACGTGATTCTGATCACCAGACTCGATCGAATCCGTAATGAAAATCACAGCACCATCAGACATTAGGATATGAGCTCCACCTTGATGGAAACTCGCTGCACAAAAGGCACCACTACGCCCATGCCATCGCTCAATATTGTAACTATTGGGCGGTGTAATGGTTTGGAAGGTGCTGAACTCAGGCCGCCCGTCAGGCCAACGCCGACCACGCTGGTGGTTTGCTCGTCGCTCGACGCACAGACCACCACCGCAAGAGGCCAAGCCTCCGGTGCTCGTGTTAGTATTGACGTAACCAGGACGCTCTGGGTCCAAGTACTGCTTCCAGTACGAAGGCGGGTTATCCCAAGCTGCGTTGTCAGCTCGCATGATGGTTCCCGAAGCACGCAAGTCACGTGCGCCAACCACGCTCTCACCACACATGGCCGTGTTAGCAAGGCCATCGGTGATGTCTCGGAACTTGGTGAAGTGCCGAGCCCGGAAAACACCCCTCGCCCAACGTTCACCATTCTCCTCGCCCCACTGCGAGTTTCCATTATCGTTAGGAACTCCGTTGGATCGGATGCCACCTTCCGCTTGCTCGAAGAATGCATCTCCTGCACATGCGGAGTAGTTAGTGAAGGCAACACGACTTGCAGCGACCTGAGTTGGGTCACTGGGGCAACGGAAGGTAGGAACCTGAGTGAGCCAAGGAATATACTGCTCTTGCCAAGGTTCTGGACCCATCGCTGGCCATGGTGGATTTCTAGTTCCACCATTGCGATTGAATGCGTATGGATTCGAAACCTGCTCCCACAGGGACTGCTGCTCGATGAACGGCAGCGTGCCCACCATCCAGCTCAAGCAGAAACGGTTGTCAGGCCCAGGGCCATCTTTCGTGCCCCCAGAGTTCATTGGCAGATTTTTGTAGGCCGCGTGATAGTTGTGCAAGCCGAGTCCAATTTGCTTGAAATTGTTGCTGCAACTCATCCGCCTCGCCGCCTCTCGGGCAGCCTGCACTGCTGGAAGCAAAAGCCCCACCAGCACACCGATGATCGCGATGACCACCAACAACTCGACCAAGGTGAAACCTTGTCGCCGAGTACGATTCGAGTACATAAATAACTCCGGGAAACTAAGAAAAATTGATAAGGTCTTCTGAACCAGAAGGCACCACGGAACCGTAGTGGAAACAAGGCACCCATTAGGGTCAACTAACAGAATGTAAAGACACCAAGCTACTAATGCAACTGATTTTTCGCTTTTTGGTGCAGCTACGTTTGCCCAACATCCCTCATGGGCGCAAACTCAAAAAAAAACCGCCCCCCTGCAAGGGGGGGGCATTCAAGGAGAAACTTAACCTTGGCCAATCAGCCGGCCTAACCTTCCTGTTCTCGTCTTTGCGCATCTGCTTCCATCTCTGCTTCGTAATCCTTGGATTCCTGATCTTGCTCGGCAGAATCTACCGGTGGCACCAAAGTGGCTTCTCCACCGCCTCCACCGCAACCAACGAGCACGAGCGATGTTAGAAGAAGCATACTTGAGAAAAGAAACGAGATTTGACGAATCATGTTATTGCCTACAATGTGTAAGTAAGGTTGAGAAATGAGTGCTTAGAGCAGCATTACGTGATTTAGCAGGGCTCTAATGTTCGTTTACGACGGTGCCGGTGTCAATCCTCCGGCTTTGCGATTCCAATTTTCACTACCCACAATCGTTTGGATACTGAGCGTTGACTCACGCAAGCATGCACCATCAGATTCCCGCTGCATTACAGAATTTGATTCTAATAACTTTGTTTCTGCTACCGACGGTGGGACTCTGGAGTGGTTGCGAAAAGTTTAACAGTTCACCTCAACGAAACCCAAAGCCGGATAACAGCCAAACCGAATCTTCGACGCCAGAGGATTTGTTCGCGAAAGCCGTGACGGCATATCGGCGTCAAAATTTCAAAGCAGCAACTGAGGCGATACGTGGACACTTAATGACCGCCCCTGACGACTTACGAGGCTTGGAATTTTTGGGTGACATTGCTTTCAGCACAGGTGATTACCGACTCGCCAGCGATAGCTACGAGGAAGTTCTGCAACGTACTGATTCACCCACGGAACAGTTCTTGTCCAAGTACGCCATGCGGTTGATGGCGGCCTCGCAGGCATTCGACTGTTTACGGGTTTTGAAAAAACGCGTTGAAAAGTACCCCAATCATCCAGAAGCTGGTCCGGAAATGGCGGGGTTAGCAGCGATGCTGGGAGTCGCTGAGCAAGGCGTCAATGCACTGCAAGAATTTGCCAAGCGTGGTGGTGCAGACGCAGAAACACTTCAGGTCCTGGCTGATCCACGACGTGTTGAACCGGACAGCGAAATGTGCAAACGTTTGCTGGCCAAGAATCCGAATGACTTGAGACCACTGTTTGGCCTCGCTCGAGCAGAAGCAAATCAGCTGTCATGGTCGAAAGTCAAAACAAGGCTTCAGCCGGTTGTACGCCAGCATCCGGACTTTCTGCCTGGGCAGATGCTGTACGGATTGGCATTGGTGCAGCAAGGCGAGTATTCGGGGCTTCAACAGTGGCACAAATCGATTCCCGCTACCGCTCAGAAGTTCCCCGACTACTGGATGATCGCGGGCTGCTGGGCCGCGCATGAACAAAAACACGATCAGGCGGCGCGAGCTTTTTGGGAAGCGGTGCGTCTGGATCCATCGGGTTATCCGGAGGCTCTGCCAAATTTACTGTTTGCTTTAAAGCAATTGAATCGGGACAACGAAGCCGGCACTGTTGCCGAGCAAATTAATCGTACGACTGCCCTGCGAGACAGCCTGAAGACCCATTTGGAACGCACCGCATCATCGCAATCAGCAGCGTTTGACGTAGCTGATGCGATGATGGCTTTGGGAAGGCTATGGGAAGCCGAAGGTTGGGCAAGACTAGCAGTGTCCCTTCCCGACGATAAAGTGAGCAACACCCGCGAAAGATACCTCAATATACGCGAGAGGCTTACAGCACAGAGTCCTTGGCAATCACCCGATTTAAGCACAACAAATCTTTTGGATCTGAGTGATCTACCGCGAGTGTCATGGGTGCCTGGTTCGGTCGCAGCCGAGTCCAGAAGCAGGATCACACGAGGCCAGATTCACCTTCGCGACGAGGCATCTGCACGGGGTGCAGCTCACATGTGCGAACTTGACAACAATGGTGGAGAGTCGGGGCAATGGATACACCAAAGTATGGGGGGCGGCATTGGCGTCATCGATTTTGATCTCGATGGATGGCCCGACTTGACTCTAACAGTTCTGGACGGTCACCCCAAAAAGACCGACTCTTCCCCTAACCGCCTCCTACGTAACCTAGACGGCTACTTCACAGAAGTAACATCACAGGCTGAGTATTCTGACTTTGGTTTTGGTCAGGGAATTGGGGTGGGCGACTACAACTCGGATGGCTTCCCTGATTTGTTTGATGCCAACATTGGTCGAAATCGGCTCTACCGCAATAACGGTGACGGGACATTCACAGACGTTTCTGACATTGTCGGTCTGAACGGTGATGACTGGACCACATCCGTTTTGATCGCTGACATCGACGGTGATGGCACGTCAGACCTGTTTGAAGTGACCTATTGCGACGGAGACAAACCGTTTCAAGAAGCCTGTAGAAGCTCTCGTGGGCTCGCTACCTGTCCACCGTTAAATTTCGACGCAGCTGCTGATCGTTTTTGGCGCGGCACCAACGAAGGAAATTTCACAGACATCACAAAAACATGGGGTGGACACACGTATGCTGGGCGGGGACTGGGAGTGGTCGCAGGCATGTTTGATGAGCGAGAGGGAATTGATCTTTATGTCGCGAATGACATGACGGTGAATCAATTTTGGTCCGGTGAACACAAGGATGGCAAATTTGAGATGGTTGATTTAGGCGCGATCCGGGGTTTAGGACTCAGCGGCCGATCATTGTCCCAAGCATCGATGGGAATGGCTGTCGGAGACCCCGATCAAGATGGTGACATTGATTTCTTCCTGACACACTTTGCAGGTGATCACAACACCTACTACGAACAAGCAGCACCAGGCTTGTGGCTTGATCGCACGACACAACGGGGGCTTGCCGAGCCATCGATGGACCTACTCGGCTTTGGAACAGAGTGGGTCGACCTCGACAATAACGGTGTCTTGGAATTGATGATCACCAATGGCCATGTTGATAAAATCGATGGTGAAGATGTCGCCTACGAAATGCCCGCGCAACTATTTGAACTTGAAAGCACTGGAAAATGGCAGCAAATCGAAGGCGATACGATCGGTGACTACTTCCAAGAAAAGCATTTGGGCAGAGCGTTAGTCACACTGGACGCGAATCGCGATGGACTTGTTGACATCGCCGTTTCGCACCTGCACGAGCCCCTCTCTTTACTGGTAAACCAAACCGGTCAGGCCGGAAACGGAATTACGATTCACCTCAAATCAACATCGGGACAGCGGGACAGCATTGGAGCCTCAGTCATCCTGCCACTGGGTGAACGGAAAGTCATAACACAACTGACTGCAGGTGATGG
>Ga0315322_10000301_pt1 | contig 35533 bp, 23 predicted proteins | sample M110021515metaG_FD_203461 | JGI IMG/M metagenome (GOLD analysis project Ga0315322, IMG submission 203461) | Ammonia-oxidizing marine archaeal communities from Monterey Bay, California, United States - M1 100m 21515 | ecosystem: Environmental > Aquatic > Marine > Intertidal zone | place: USA...
CCTCAGTTGGTAGCCCTTCCGCGGCTTCGGAATCCCGGCATGGATTCAGTTACAAGAAGCGGTTGGAACAGGAAGGTACGCGAGAGTGCAAAATGTTTTCCCGTATGTGTTCCGCGTAGGATGCTTTAAGCATGGGGGCATCATCGGAGGGACAGACTGCCGAACGGCATCAATCTCATTTTGTTTGCTTATCGAGCTCGGAGGTATTGGGAAGGCAGCGTTGGAGGGTCATCAGTGCGAATCCGGTTCCATAAGGCTGGTGATAATCATACAGCGGGTAATCCCACCACGATCCGTCTTTTTCCTGTCGATCGATCATTAGCTCGGCAAGCATCGTCTGATAGGGCGCTTGTTGGTCTTCTGGCAGTAACTTCAGGCTTAGACCTGCGTAGTAATGCCCGTAGTAATAGAAATAGCCCGCGACCTGCATCCACGACTCGTGGGGAACAGGACGCTTACGACCGATATCGAGCCAGCCATTTCGAACGTAGAGCCGATAAAGCCAGTTCTTTACCACGTTATCTGTGATCTGCTTATCGCCCCAGTATCTCAATGCACAATTGCAGCATTGCGAACGGCCCAAGGAGCCGCCGGGGCGATTGATGCCTCGCATCGGTTGATACTGCAGGTACTCGCCATACAGGTAGGTGAAGTCCGGTTTTTGTTGACGTAGCAAGGCAGAAATAGCGCGGTTGACCACACGTTCGGGCGGAGCGACTCCAATCTCTTTCGCCTCTGCAAATGCAATCAGTACCGTGCCGTTCACAAAGCTGATAGAGGAGGAGGTGGGTTGGCGTGCTTCGTAACGGAAGTCGTAGTATCCCCAGCCTCCGTCGACTGATGCGTATTTCGTCAGCTTCTCGAACTGTAGCTCAATCAGGTCAGCGATTCTTTTCTGAAGTGTTTTGTCTTCCGCGTGGCGTTTGTGCATTCGGACCAAGGCCTGGATCGAATAGGCGTGGCCCCACACGTTGTAGATTGCATCTCCTGTTGCGCGTCGCAATCGGGGAAGATTTTCAAGGAGCCACTGCTCACCTTGTTCGAGAGCCTTTTTCGCTGCTGGATCAGTTGATGCAGTTTCAATGAGTGCTGAAACACAGAGGGCGGTTGTTGCAGATCGGAATGCGTGGTGTGCGCCCGGGACTGGCGCGTAGATGTTGAGTGCTTTGGTTCGTGTGGGAGATCCCCATGAACCATTTGGGTTTTGATCAGCGATCAAGAAGTCGATTCCTCTCTTAATTGATTTCTCGATGGTCTCACGGCTCAGGGGATCAACCTCTGGCAGGACCGGGCCTTTGCTGAAATCCAGTGGATTGGCCAGGATTCCGGACGCCGCTTCCGGTTCCTTTCCGAAGGATGGGACAGCGATGATCAAACATGCAATCAGGGTTGTTAGTATTCGACTCATATCAGTGAATGCTTGTTTTCGGGCATGAGGTAGACATGGAATTCGCGGCAGTAACGCAAATCGCTGCGGACCAACCGGTTGGCACTGAGGTTCACAAATGGGCAGTGACGTGCCTGATAGCAGCAACGAAAGTCTTGCCTTGCGTTTGCTGCGATAAATCGTGTTAGGACAGCCCGACCTGCCGGACTTGCATCCTGCAAAGGGCGTGTCCATTTGAAATTGCGGCTTTGGTTAGCGATAGGTTTCGACGGTAACCTGGACGCAATGACAGGTTACTTCTTTTTTGCAGGAGTCGTTTCTGCTGGTTGTTCGAAGATTACGTCGCATGCCATCATCGGAGGCAGATTCTGTTTGCCCGCCGAAAAACTGACGACGCAATCGTATTTTGAACCTGCGTAAGGGATAGCTGAAACCGACTTCACGGTTCCGTTGGCTTTGAAGCCAGCTAGCCCCGGCACTTGAATGGTGCATTTGGCCCCGGGCTTTACGACGGGGAGCTTTTGTTGGTCCAGATCCAACCGTACTTGCAGCTTGCCCGGGTTTAGAACGGTTGCAATGACCTGATTACCTGTTACGGTGCTGCCCTTTTTCAGCGGCGATGGTTTATCGCTGAGTTTTCCTCGGGTTAATTTCCCGTGAACGACGATTCCAGCGATGCTCGATGTCAACGCCACCTTCTTGCGTTCAGCTTTCAGTTCTTCATGCTTTTTCTGTGCCTTGATGTGGGCTTCACGCTTTTTGGATATTTCGATTTGTCCGCGAGTAGATGCTACTGCGATGTCTCGGACGGCTTTTGCATGGGCGTGTTCTGCTCGCGTGAACGTAGCGTCTTGTTCAGCGATTGTGCGTGGCAATGTTTGCTTGATGGCTCGGTCTGACGCTATCACCGCGTTCTGGTGCCGGAACTCGGCCGACTCAACCGCACGTTTAGCGCGTTTGAGAACAATTTCTTCCGATTCCTCGGTCAGTTCGTCGGCGTCGTACATCTGCTGAAGTTGCTCTAATTCCTCTTTGGTGTTTTCGAGAGATGCAAGCGAACCTTTGAGTGAGTTTTCCTGCGTCTTGATAGTGCGTTCACGATCGACTTTCACAAAGTTGTTGTAGCTCTGTTGTGCGGATTTCCAAGCCCGCTCAGCTGCACTGCGTTCCAGTTTCTGACTTGCAACAAATTGCTTGTGGTTGAATTCTTGTTCTTCCATGGCGATAGTCGCAAGCCGCATCTCGATCTCCGCGGCTTTCATTTTTTCGGTGATAGGTTCACTGTCAAACCAGACGATGTTTTGACCGGCTTTGATATTTGTGCCGTGCGGAACGAGTCGTTCGATGGTGAAGCTTTCGATTTGTTCGGTGTCTGCACTCACTTCATATGCATTGACCGCCTCGATGACACCGCTGAGCTTTATGGAGGCCGTGCCAGAGTCACTTGCTGAGTCTGGCTCGTCTGCTGCCATTGCGGTGATGGGTGCGGTGATGCTGGCGACGAGAATGAGGGAGGTAAGGCTGAACCGGACGGCGAAAGAACGCATGATTGAGAAACCTGTTGCTGTATCATGAAGTGCGTGAATGACCGAATATTGGATTCCGATTCTAATCACAGGAGGAGCTTGATGTAGTCCGCTCTTTGGTAATGAGTGGGCAATATTGTCCGCATGGTTCGGATCGGCTTAGGACGCGTGTTGGGCAAATCGGCAGTTTTGTGCTGGAATGTGCGGAATCATGCTCTCGGTGAGCGTAGCAAGGCAGTCATCTGGCTCTGTACCGAGGTGAAAAGACAGAAATGAACGAAAACGGCGTCGTTTGAACTCGAATTGCGAGCTGGTGGCTGGCTTGCCGGCCACGTTTTGTTGCCAATCTGGACGCTCCAAGTGCTCAAAACTGTGCAAAGCGATGAAGCGGGTTCCGCGGATCGCGCCGGCCTGCTGACATGCAGGAATTCAATTTCCCGACTATTCGGTTGGCGGGCGTTTGGGTTTGTATCGTTTGCATGCGGGATGCTGCCCCGAATTGTTGAGAATCTTAAAGAAATGTCCTCTGGTCGCACTCGGGTCTTATTTCTCGTTTGTTATGTTTTGTGATCCAGAGCGGCAGTCAGGGAGGTGTTGCCGCTGCCGGAGGGAGCGTTTTCTTGTTTGGGATGGCGCTTCGAATCGATTCGTGTCCAAAATGGCTTCGGCTCGCTCGGTGGCTTCCTGCAGAGTGGGTAGCGATTGTGCTGTTTATGTCCTCCGTGTTCATCCCTGCAAAGGCTCCGTTGTCGAATGAATCAGTTGCGACCATCTGTTTGTATTGACGCCGTCTTCGAAGGTTTGCCCGCAGTTGAGGCGATTGAGGTAGTACGAAATTCCGGTATCACTGCCTTTGAGTTTTGGGGGTGGTGGGATCGAGATCTTGCCGAGATTGAGTCAGCAACAGATGACACTGAAATGGAAATTTCAGCGTGCTGCACCAAGTTTGTAAGCCTCGTGGATGCAAATTTACGTGAGCAATATCTCGAGGGGTTGGAAGCCTCGATCCAAGCGGCTCAGAGGCTTCACTGCAAAACGTTGATTAGTCAGGTCGGTGATGCGGTGCCAGGCTTGAGTCGGTCCGAACAACATGCTTCACTCGTTGATGGGTTGCGCGAAGCGGCACCCATGCTGGAATCTAGCGGCATTACGCTTGTGATTGAGCCGCTTAATGAGTTGATTGATCACGCGGGGTATTATCTGGTTCGCAGTGATGAAGCATTTCAGATCATTGACGAGGTGAACTGCCCGAATGTGAAAGTGGTGTTTGATATTTATCACCAACAAATCAGCGAAGGGCAACTGATTGCGAATATCAAAGCCAATATCGATAAAATTGCGCATTTTCACGCTGCTGGAAATCCTGGCCGGAATGAACTGACCAGCGGTGAACTGCACTATCCATCGATTTTTGATGCCATCCGCGATTGTGATTTCGACGGCTACGTCGGGCTGGAATACTGGCCGCTGAAGGAGGCTTCGGCGGGGCTCCGTGAAATCGCAACTTGGTTTCGGGATTAAGAACGGTTTCGGGATTAAGAACGGTTTCGGGATTGAATTGAAAGGGTCCGACGAGCAGGGTGTGCACGAAGTGTTATTGGATGGACCGCACATGAACGACGGACTTGATGTATAGAATAGAAACAAAATGCACAGTTTTACCGAAGACCACAGCATGCTCTTCGCGAATGGCTGCTACGGTGTCGTTTTGGTGAGGTAGAGGCACCGTTGAGCTTGGCTAATTCACACGTATAACGAAATCACAGAAAAGGTAGCAATGTCTGCACTTCCATGCCGTTTGCAGCGATTGGCATCTTCGCTTGAAGAGCACGAGGTTGACGCGATGTTGGTCACTGATGAGATCAACGTTCGATATCTCTCAGGCTTCACTGGAGACAGTAGCTCGTTGGTGGTGACACCGCGGGAAACAACCATCTTGAGTGACGGTCGTTACAGCGCGCAGATCGCCGAACAGTGCACCGGGATCGAAACCCGTATCCGAAGTTCGACTCAATTATTGAGAGATCTGACGAGCGAGGTTTTGCTTGGAGCCGGCGTTAAGAGAGTTGCAATCGAGGCGGACAACATGACTCTCGATGAATTCCGGTTTTTCGAGAGTGGCTTTGAGGGGATCGAGTTAGTTCCCACCACAGGCAGGGTTGCGAAACTCCGAATGATCAAAGATGAGGCAGAAATTGACGCGACTCGACGAGCGGTCAAGATAGCCGAGCAGGTGTTCACCGAGATCTGCCCAACTTTCACTAGAGAACACACCGAAGTTGCTGTCGCGCACGAAATCGAGCATCGGATGCGATTGTTAGGGGCGGAGGGCTGTAGTTTTCCACCCATTGTGGCAGCCGGTCCGGGGGGCGCTTTACCTCACTACCAACCTCAGAATGTCGCCTTTGCAGACCATCCGTCGCTCCTGATCGATTGGGGAGCAACATTTGACGGCTACGCCAGCGACCTGACGCGGACGCTGCACCAGAATCACGCGAGTGACGCCTTCAAGCGGGCCTATCAGGGAGTGCTCGAAGCTCAGCTTGCCGCAATTGAGTTAATTCGGCCGGGAATGCCCGTCAAGGAAATCGATGCTGCCGCCCGGGATGCCCTGAAACGCCACGGAATTCTCGAGGCTTTCAGCCATGGACTTGGGCATGGAACGGGGCTACAAATCCACGAATCCCCCCGTATGTCTCCCATTAGCGAGGAAATACTCGCTGAGGGTATGATTATTACGGTGGAACCCGGAGTTTATTATGATGGGGAATTCGGAATTCGTATCGAAGATGACGTTTTAGTGACGAATTCTGGTCACGAGGTGCTAAGTAGTTTGCCAAAGGGACTCGATGATTGCCGATTCATCCTGTAAAACCTTGAAAATTGTGGCGGTGCATTCTGGATTGCGGTGATTCGATCTCCAGAGGGATTTCCCAGCCCTCCTAGGTTTTCCAGAGTACTGGTTGTCTCATTCCAAATATTAATTGACGGCGAAGCAGGTATGACTAAAGGCCAACAGCCCAAGGATATTTTCGACGTTCAGCGAATTCGTGAGATCATCGAACTGATGGAGGAACATGACCTGAGCGCGGTCGATCTCCAGCAAGGCGATGAGAAGATCAAGCTGAACCGTGGCGGGGTCACACCCGTCTATTCGGCGGCACCACCCGTTGCACCCGCGCCCGCAGCGGCGGCTGGTTCGACTGTTGCATCCGAAGGTACCACCGATGGAAGCACGGTCACGATCAATGCACCCATGGTCGGTACGTTTTATGCCCGAGCCAATCCAGAATCAGACGCATTCGTGAAAGTCGGGGATATTGTTTCGGAGGATACGGTTGTGTGTATCGTCGAGGCAATGAAGGTGTTCAATGAGATTCCTGCTGAGTGCAGCGGAAAGATCGTTGAAATCCTGGTGAAAGATCAGGAAGCAATTGACTTTGGTAAGCCGATGTTCCGGGTTGAGCCGAACTAACGTAAGCCAGGTCATTGGTCGCATGTCACGCGACATAGTTGAAACGTGGTGACGTCACCCGTTTGCGATCGCTGTAGAGCCACGTTGTACGAGGTTGGCCAAGGCGGATCGTTACCTCTCATCCATTGCGATTCCTTTCCACCGTTTATCCGTGTTCAAAAAGATACTGATAGCCAATCGTGGCGAAATTGCCCTTCGCATCATTCGTGCCTGTCGAGAGATGGGGATTCAATCTGTTGCCGTGTTTAGCGAGGCGGATGCAGATTCGATGCACGTTCAGTTGGCAGACGAAGCCTACTGTGTTGGGCCCGCCCGCAGCATCGACAGCTACCTGAAAATCGATCAGATCATTGCGGCCGCTGAGGTCGCAGATGTCGATGCAATTCATCCTGGTTACGGATTTCTTGCCGAAAATTCGCATTTCAACGAGGTGTGTCGCTCAAGCGGTTTCGAATTCATTGGGCCTAGCCCCGATGCAATGGAAAAACTGGGTGACAAAAATACTGCCAGAGCGATGGCGATCGCGAGTGACGTCCCGGTGGTGCCCGGTAGCGATGGGCTTATCGAAGACGACAAACAGGCAATTGAGATCGCACGTGGTATCGGGTATCCCGTTTTGATTAAGGCTACCGCTGGTGGTGGTGGTAAAGGCATGCGGGTTGCCGAGACTGAGGACATGCTTGTCTCTGCATTGAACCAGGCGCGAACCGAAGCACAAGCGGCCTTTGGTAACGGTGGGGTTTACCTTGAACGGTATGTCGGAAATCCAAGGCATATCGAGGTTCAGGTCATCGCCGATAAGCACGGGAACATTGTTCATCTGTATGAACGTGATTGCAGCGTGCAAAGAAGGCATCAAAAGTTAATTGAAGAAGCACCGAGTCCGAATCTTCCCGAGGCACAGCGAAAGGAAATTTGTGATGCTGCTGTGCGAATGATTCGAGGAGCCGATTACAGCAATGCAGGTACCGTAGAGTTCATTGTCGATGAGAAGGACGATTTCTTTTTCATTGAGGTCAATGCGCGAATCCAGGTTGAGCACCCCGTTTCCGAAATGATTACCGGTGTGGACTTGATCAAGGCCCAAATATCGGTTGCAGCGAACGAGCCATTGTCGATGACCCAAGACGATGTTCAATGCAGCGGCCACGCTATCGAATGCCGCATCAATGCGGAGAACCCGGAACGCAATTTCCAGCCAAATCCAGGCAGAATTACCAAGCTTTACACGCCTGGTGGATTGGGTGTCCGGTTCGATTCCCATGTCTACGGTGGCTACAATGTGCCGCCTCACTACGACTCGATGATCGGGAAATTGATTGTCTACATGCCCACCCGGGAACAGGCAATTGCGACGATGCGAAGAGCCCTCTATGAACTGAAGGTGGAGGGAATTGCCACCACTGCGAAGTTTCATGATCAGGTGCTTCAACATCCTGAATTTGTTGAGGGCAAGCACAATACGAAATTTGTCGAACGCGAATTCATGGATTGATGACTGCTCATGCTTAATGTCTTTGATTCGTTCGGTCCATTCACAATCCTGTTGGCATTAGGGCCCCTAATTGCCTATCTGTTGGTGATCAGTTTCGTGAGATTGTCGGGTCGGGCGTTAGTCACTACGGGTGGAAGAGACCTTGCTGCACTTGCGATGGCAATTTCGGGACTGCTTGCAGTTGGACCGGCTGAATTGTTTTTCCCGTCCGCGGCAGCGACGGTTTTTGGACCCGCGGTTTGGGTCGCGCTGGCCGTGTTTTATGGTCTGAGTGTTTCGCTGGTCGTCTTAAGTTTTCCACCCAAGATCGCTGTCTACGGACGCACTGCGGATGAACTGTATGTGCCGTTGCTGGCAGCAGCCAAGACCCTTGACTCAAGTGCGGTGGGTGATAAAGAGCTGCTGCAGGTCACATTACCCGGCGTGGGAATACACCTGAGGATCAATGGGCACCGCGGAATTGATTATTCTCAGATTGTCGCTTTTGAGCCAAACGTGTCACTAAAGTTCTGGAGCAAATTGTTAGCTGCAACCCGTGCTGAAGTGCAGGGGCAAGTTGCCCCGCTACCGCGTCGAGGATTTGCCATGTTAGGGTTCGCGTTCGTGTTGGGTAGCGTTCTTCTCACACAGAGTTTTGGAAGGCAGGAATTGTTGGTTGAGGGGTTTCGTGACTGGCTGTGGCGGTAGCTGCCCAGCTCAAGCGTGTTCAACCTGTCTGCAATTTTATCTACATTTGTCAGGAAATTTGCAAAGTGCAAGCGAAAGATATCAAGACTGGTACTGTTGTAGTGCACAACGGGAACCCCGTCATCATTCAGGGAATCTCCGTCCATTCTCCTTCTGCTAGGGGAGCTGCGACGCTTTATAAGTTTAAAGCTCGGAATGTTGTGACGGGAAACAAGGTGGACCTGACCCTCAAAGGAACGGAGTCGCTTGGGGAGGCGGACTTCTCACGCCGTAACGTCCAGATGATGTACTCTGACGCTACCAACATGTTCTTGATGGATCAGGAAGATTATCAGCAGTACGAATTGCCACTCGACGATCTCGAAGAGCAGCTCCCTTATATCACTGAAGGGCTCGAGGGAATGCGGGCGATGATCTACAACGACGCCTGCGTAGGCCTAGAGGTTCCGGCCTCCGTTGAATTACTGATTACCGAATGTGATCCAGGCGTCAAAGGTAACTCTGCGACATCAAGAACAAAGCCCGCAACGCTTGAAACAGGACTTGTTGTCCAGGTGCCGGAGTACATCAAGCAAGGTGAAAAACTCAAGATTGACACTCGAACCGGTGAGTATCTGTCGAGGGCGTGAGTGGCGGTGCATCTGCCCGCGTTGTGATTCCTGTTCAGGGGCGCTGGTGTGGCGCGAGGGACGCAGGTTTTATTAACAGGAAGCGGCTTTTTCTTGCGAAGTGATGTTGGTACGCCAAGTGCGATGCTGTCTGAGTTAGGTGAATACGTAAGACAGATGGCCCATTGTATGACTGGATGGACAGATACTCAGGTGCGTGCTGGAGCCTTCATTGCCGAAACGGTGACTGTTTCCGCGTAAAACCGTTCTGCTTGGCAGCATCGGTTCTTGTCTTCACGGTCACACGAACTGGCGCCCTGTGTTAAACTGGGAGTAGACCGAGGTAAAGGTCCTGCCTTCGCTGAGTGTCGCTCGACAACGTGCAGCGAGGCTGCAATGAAGATAACCCTCCAAACTACCAGCCGGAAAATTCACATGCAGAGTAAAACTCCAAAGTCAGGTAACACCGTGCAGCGACGGCAATTCCTTCAGGCTACCGGTGCCAGTGCGTTGGCCATGGGGGTGTGGAGTGAGTTGCCGGCTCAGGAGTCAACGTCACCGAACGAAAAGCTCAAAGTGCTTTGTGTTGGAACCGCGAACCGCGCATCAGCGGACATTGACGGTGTGCAAAGTCAGGACATTGTTGGCCTGTGCGATATTGACCAGAACTATCTTGATCGTGCAGCAAAGAGGTTTCCGGATGCGAGGTTGTATAAGGATTATCGTGAGATGATCGCGACCGAAGCCGATAAGGCAGATGCGATTGTTGTGGCGACGAGCGACCATAATCATGCGCCAGCAGCTATTCGTGGAATCAATGCGGGCTTGCATTGCTATTGTGAGAAGCCGCTCACACACACGGTTGAAGAGGCAAGGAAGATTGCGGCTGCGGCCAAGGCCAAGGGTGTTGCGACCCAGATGGGGACGCAGATCCACGCCGGTGATAATTATAGGCGTGTGGTTGAAATTATCCGTGCTGGAACGATCGGCGATGTCAAAGAGGTTCATGTGTGGGTCGGAAAAGGCTGGGGTGGCGGAGATCGACCTGAGAAAGGCGCCGAACCGCCAGCGAACCTGAGCTGGGATCTGTGGTTGGGCCCCGCACCAGAGCGACCATTCGCGCCAGGACGATACCATCCAGCACAATGGCGACGTTGGTGGGACTTTGGTCAAGGAACTCTTGGTGATATGGGCTGTCACTACATGGACTTGCCTTTCTGGGCTTTGGACCTGAGGCACCCAACCTCAATCGAAGCCGAAGGGCCAGAGGTACACCCTGAAACCTGTCCGTTGGGCTTGGTGGTTAAATACAAGTTCCCAGCGCGAGGTGACATGCCAGCACTTGACTTGACTTGGTACGACGGAAATAAGACGCCACGCGTAGTTGCTGGCGAAAAAGTACCAGGCAGCGGAGTCATGTTCGTGGGCACTGAGGGGCACATGTTTGCCTCCTACGGTAATTACAAACTCTTCCCGAAAGACAAATTCTCCGATTTTAAACCACCCGCACAAACGATCCCGAAATCGATCGGACATCATGCGGAGTGGATCAAAGCTTGCAAGGATGGATCGCCGACAACGTGCAATTTCGATTACTCAGGTGCTCTCACGGAATCAGTTCTGTTGGGCAACGTGGCGTACCGTACGGGCAAGCAAATTGACTGGGACGGTGAAAACCTCAAAGCAACGAATTGTCCAGAAGCTGAAAAGTACCTTCGTAAAGAGTACCGGCCGGGCTGGGAAGTTGAACTCGAAGGTTGAGCCGACATCATTGACGGTTTTGAGTGAACCCACGTGACGAGTTCAATCGGAGCGTGGGTTTTGGGTTTCGTAGGTTGTGGTCAAACTGCATCTGGTAATGCGAGTTTGTCTTATTCGTCGCTTGAAGTTTTGGTTTTTTATGTTTGCACGCTTACAAGTTTTGTTCCTTGGTGTCCTGTTCTTTGTTGGCTGTAGCGGTGAGAAGGACGCAAGTCCGCCCGCCGGTTCGGAACCATTGAACACCGCCGGTGTATCATCGGGTCCGGATTCAACCCCCGCGGATCCTGAAGCGGCTGTGGCTGCGGTTGAAGCGGTTACGGATAAAGTGCGACGGGATTCATCGGGTTCCATCATCGACGTTGATTTCCGTGGGCTGCAGATCAGTGACAGCGACCTTTCGCCGTTGCTGGATCTGCCGCGTTTAAGGGCGGTGCGACTCGCTGGAACCGGCGTCACAGACGATGGAATGATGACCGTTGGACAGATTGCGAGCTTGGAAGACTTGGACTTGAGAGATTGTGGGGTCAGTGATGATGGACTTGCCCACCTTGTAAATCTTGCCAAGCTAAAGGCACTTCGACTTTCGGGGAAAAGTGGCGCGTGCAGCGTGAGCGATGACGGGATGGTGCATGTCGCCAAACTGGGCAACTTGAAGGTTCTAGCCATCGACTATCTTTGGATCAGCGAGGATGGGATAAGGTCGATTGTGGGACTAAAAAACCTACAAGAACTCTACATGGCCGAAACCACCATTGGTAACGAATCAGTTGAACTTTTTGCCAAGTTTCCGAACCTCAGGAAATTGCGATTAGCGAGAAACCAGATTGATGCTGAGGGCGTCGCTAAACTACCCAAAATTGAACAACTGGAAGAACTTGATCTGAGTGAGTGTGCGCAATTATTTGACGATGCGATGACGCCGCTTGGTGAATTGAAAAATTTGAAGAAGTTGAACTTATGGCGTGTCAATATCTCGGATGAAGGCGTTGAACCGCTCAAAGGGCTCACGGCGATGCAGTCGCTTAACCTCGATAACACCCGCCTGAGCGATGAAGGGACACCATTTCTCAGCGATATGAAGAATTTGACGTTTCTGCATCTCGGGTCGACCCAGGTCACGGATGATGGTTTGGCGGCGTTGGAGGGACTAACGAAGCTGGAGGACCTTAAGGTCACGCGTACGGCGGTCACCCAAGAGGGGGTGGCAAATCTTTCAAAGGTGCTGCCCAACGCCAATATCCAGTTGGAATATATCGAAGGGCAATGAGTCCACGCTGTCTTGCGATTTGCGGGCGCTGCTGCTTGCCTTTCATCTTCGGCGGGCTGAGGTTGGAAACGCCTTGTGCGTGCCGCTAACGCTGGTTTGTTGGCGCAGGGGCCATCGTCCCGGAAAACCGTGCCCTGCTCGGTGTGTTCGCAGGCAGCTTTAGTTTCAGGCAGGTAGCAGCAAGGGGTGGGCAGGCGTTAGATTGTCCAGTCGAGTTTGATTGGGACGCTGCGGTTCACAGAAGCGACCCACCCTCTTGATTTCTTCAACGGCAGGTGTGTCGCGTGGCAGCAAAAGCAACCGAGTTGTTTCCTGATAATCAAAAGTTGTTCCTGCTTGATGGGATGGCGCTCACCTATCGAGCACACTTTGCACTGGTACGCAGCCCACGGTTTACGTCCGGTGGACTTTGTACGTCAGCGGTGTTCGGAATTGCGAATACCGTTCTGGATATCCTGAAGCGTGAGGAGCCAACGCACATTTCGGTGGCCTTTGATACTTCAGAGCCGACTCAGCGCCACATCGATTTTCCCGAATACAAGGCCCAACGAGATGCGATGCCCGAAGACATCGCAACTCAGTTGCCGTATATCGATCGGCTGCTTGATGCGCTCAATATCCACGTGATCCGTAGACCGGGATATGAGGCAGATGATGTGATCGGAACATTAGCGCATCAAGCAAGTAAAGAAGGTTTCCGTATCTGGATGGTAACGCCCGACAAAGATTACGAACAACTGGTTACCGAAGACATTGTCATTTATAAGCCGGGGCGGCGCGGCGCTGATCCTGAAATCTTTGGTGTTAAGGAAGTGCTCGACAAGTGGGGAATCGAACGCGTTGATCAAGTGATCGACATTTTGGGGTTGATGGGTGATGCAAGCGACAATATTCCAGGAGTTGCGGGGATTGGGCCCAAAACGGCGCAGAAGTTGATTGCGCAGTACGGGAGTATCGAAAATCTCCTGAAGCACAGCGCAGAGTTAAAGGGCAAACAGAGAGAGCGTGTGGAGGAGCAGGCTGATATGGCGAGACTGTCCAAGCGACTTGTCACCATTCAGCTCGATGTCCCTCATGATGTCCAGTTTTCTCAGATGCAGCATGAAAACTGGGACAAAGGGAAGCTGAAAGATCTTTTGATGGAGTTAGAATTTGACACTCTGGGGAAAAAACTACTTGGCAAGTCATTCTCGTCTGCTAGCAGTCGTGCAAAAGTGATACGTGAGAAACGCGAAACTGAAATACAGGCGACGCTGTTTGATGAACCCGTAGATGAGAAAACAATTCATGATGTTCCGCATCAGTATCATACGCTCACAACCCGAGATGAGCGTGCTGCTTTGGTCGGCTTGCTTTCCCAACAGAAAAGCTTTTGTTTTGATACTGAGACTACGGGCTTGGATCCACGTGCTGCGAGGCCCCTTGGATTAGCGTTTAGCGTGCGCCCCGCGGAGGCATACTATGTCGTCCTTCCAGATGAAGTGGAACAGGCCGAAGCCGTTTTGCTGGAATTTGAAGAGCTACTCGGTAACAGCGCCATAGCTAAGGTAGGGCATAACCTAAAGTATGACCTCACGCTTCTCAAATGGAATGGTATCGAGGTAAAAGGCGAGATCTTCGATACGATGCTGGCGCACTCAATGAAGGAGCCTGAGATGCGGCATGGTCTGGATTATTTGGCCAAGCTGTACTTGGGGTATGTCCCCATTGCTACGAGCGATCTGATCGGTGAGAAGGGTAAAGATCAGAAATGCATGAGTGAAGTACCAACAGCGAAGTTGGCCGAGTATGCCTGTGAGGATGCAGATGTCACGTTGCAGATTGCAAATTTGATCAGGCCCGAGATTGATGCGCAGGGAACCAGCCAGGTTTGCAATGAGGTTGAGTGTCCATTGATCCCTGTCTTAGTTGACATGGAGCGTGAGGGAATTCGACTTGACACCGAGGCTCTTGCAATCTTCTCGAAAAAACTCGGTGTTGAGATCGAGACCCTGCAGGGAAAAATTTTCGAAGCAGCTGGGCATGAATTTAATATTGATTCACCCAAGCAGCTCGGTGTGGTTTTGTATGACGAAATGGAACTCGAGAAAAATCCAAAGAAAACTGCGACGGGACAGTACTCCACTCGTGAGGCTGAGCTTGAGAGACTTTCGCATAAGCATCAAGTGATTGCTGATGTGCTTGATTATCGGAATGCTCGGAAGCTCAAGTCTGTTTACGTTGATCAGTTGCCGCTGGCGGTGAACTCAAACACAGGCCGTGTCCATACACACTACAGCCAAGTTTGGACCGCAACTGGGCGGATCCAATCCAATGATCCAAACTTGCAAACCATTCCGGTGCGGAAAGAGCGAGGAAAGGATATTCGTGCTGCGTTTGTGCCTCGCGATGAGCAACACTTGATTCTCAGTGCTGACTACTCTCAGATTGAACTGAGGGTGATGGCTGAATTGAGTGGTGATGAAAGTATGTTGGATGCTTTTCAGAGCGGCGAGGATATTCATAGCGTCACTGCTTCGAAGGTGTATAAGGTTGGCGTTGATGAGGTCACGCGAGAAATGCGCGATAAAGCCAAGACAGTGAACTTTGGGATTATCTATGGCATTTCTGCTTTTGGACTGCAGCAAAGACTCAATATTCCGAGGCACGAAGCGAGTGAATTGATTGAAAATTATTTTGAAAAGTATCCGGGAGTGCAGTCGTACATCGACGAAACCATTGCATTTGCAAAGGCGAACGGATTCGTGGAGACAAGCACGGGAAGACGCAGGTATATCCGTGATATCAACTCAAAAAGTCGAAATGTCGTGAATGCAGCGGAGCGGTTAGCGATGAACAGTCCTATTCAGGGGACTGCTGCAGATATGTTGAAAATAGCAATGATAAGAACTCACAAAGCACTGGTGGATGGGGGGTTCTCCACCAAGATGGTTCTCACTGTCCATGATGAAATTGTGTTTGATATGGCAATCTCTGAACAGGAACAGGTGATGCCCGTGATTGAGTCAAGCATGAAGGCAACCCTGCCAATGCGGGTGCCAATTGAAGTTGAGTTGGGAGTCGGAAGAAACTGGCTCGAAGCCCATTAGGGAACCCGCTTGACAGGATCGTGGTTGAGATCGGAATCAACCGAGGCCATTCATACGAGTGAACTCGCTTGGGAGGGTAAGCGTTAGAACAAGGTAATCCGTTGGAATCGAGTTCACAGAGCTATCAAAGGCAATGGAGAGTGTTTCGATTAGGCGGTTTGCAACGGTTCCTTCCGAAGGATCAACGGTTAACCCAAGGACGGTCTTTTGCTTGCTGCGGAAAGTGGCGTAATGTTTTTGCGCACCCCCCGTTAATGGGTGTATCTGGTAAACTACAGCCTGTTGTGAAGTCGCGGTAAGTGCATCGGTTCGCGTGGATAAGGTCACGTGAAGGGATATTGATGCGACGATCGGTTAGTTCAGCGTCCGGTGGAGGCTTGAATGAGTGAAGATAATAGGAGTTCGAGTAGAAGCTTACCGTTAATCGGAATGCTTACCGTTCTCTTCATCGGGTTATTGGCTACCTTTGCTGCTGTTCACTTGGTGAGAGATAGCGAAAACCGAATGATGGAACAGCGTAGTGATGCCGTGATGCGTTTGCGGTGTCGCATTGTTGAGAATGCATTTCGTGTGGCAATTGCCGATCAGGCATGGTTGGGAACCCGTCCGGGAAATTCTTACGCTAACATCCTCGACGACTTCCATGAGCGTTTTGGTGGACGCTCGGCCGATGAAACTTCCGTCCTCTACGCGTGCTGGCTACCACAGACCAAGACTGAAGACGTGCCGGCATTGGAAGCTTTGAATAGCGAGTTTGATGGTGAATATCTGGTAAAGGCTCCTGTTGGATACGACGAAGTTTCCGGTTCCGATCGGTTTGTTTATCCCGTTTTCCTGTCGGAATTGAACACTGATAGGGCGTCACTGCGTGGGTTGAACTTTGGCGCGATTCCTGCGTGCCAAGATGCAATTGAAGCTGTCCTGGATGGTGCCTCTCGTTACACCATGACCCGTCCTTTCGAACTTCACGATGTTGGTGGCAATCCTATTGATGTCGTCGCCGTGATTCGCCCGGAATATGAATTGAACAGTGAACTTGATTCTGAAAATACGGCTGTATTAGAAGACCCGTTTTCAGAACGTGAGCGCTTAAATGAATTGGAAGATGCGTTTTATTCTACAAGTGAGTCGACGCGTGAGCAGCGAGCGGAGAACTTTACGGGTGTCTATGCCGTTGTTATTGATGTGAGTCGCCTGATAAAAGCGGCTTTGGCAAACACTGGTGATATGGTTGATGTGTATTTCAGTCATGTTCATCCGGATTCGTCTCTGGGCGTAGCGGTGTTTGGTAGTGGTTCTCCGGGCGTTAGGTTTGGAGATTCGCTGGAGGCGTTGGCTGATGAGCCGAAAGATTACAAGCATCAGACGTTAAAGTTGGAGGAACCGTTTGAGGATTGGACGTTGCAGACTGTCCTGACTCCAGCGCATGTCCAAAACAATGGCACTCCATTGCCCGTCACGATCTTGGTGCTTGGATCATTGATCTCGATTATCCTTGCAGGGTATACGCGGACACTAGGTGGTCGTACCAGCCACATCGAGCGAATGATCGAAGCACGTACGCGGGAGTTAAACAAGGCAAAGGATAAATTTGCCGTTGAGCACTTTCTGCTCAATACGCTACTTGAACACTCACCCGATTTGATCTTTTTCAAGGATGCTGATTGTAAATTCGTTCGCGCCAGCGCCGCCATGGCGCATCACCTCGGGTATGAGGACGCTGCCGCATTGATCAACAAGTCTGATAGTGATTTTTACGGACCAGAACAGTCGGGGGAATATTTGGCCGATGAACACATGGTGATTGCCACAGGCACGCCCATCATTGGAAAAGAAGAGTTGCAGGAGACTTCGGAGGGTGACCAAATCTGGGTCTCAACCACGAAGGCGCCGCTCCGTACGTCTGCGGGACAAGTGGTCGGGTTGTTCGGCGTAGCTCGCGATATTACCGATTACAAAACAGCACAAGATGCGGCAGAGGCAGCGAATACCGCTAAGGGTGATTTCTTGGCCAATATGAGCCACGAGATCAGAACGCCAATGAATGCGATCATTGGAATGACGGATTTGGCACTCGAGACCGATGATCAGAGGTCCAGGACTGACTACTTGACGGTGGTCCGCGAGTCGGCCGAAATATTGCTGGAGATCATCAATGAGATACTCGACTTCTCCAAAATCGAGGCCGGTAGACTCGATTTCGAAATGCGAGAATTCGATATTCGCGAGGAGATCGGAGCAGCAATGAAGCCTGCAGCGATACGTGCGCAGGCCAAAGGTTTGGATCTGGCCTGGCATGTGTCTCCTGCGGTCCCTAGTAGGATACGCGGTGACTCAATCCGATTGAGACAGATTTTGATGAACTTGGTTGGCAACGCAATCAAGTTCACGGATGAGGGTGGGGTCAGTGTTGATGCGCTCGTCGACGCTGAAACTCACGACACCGTAAAGTTGCATTTGCTCGTGAGAGATTCGGGGATTGGAATACCAAAGGACTTGCATAAGAAGATCTTCGCGGCATTCGAGCAGGGTGATACTTCAACCACGCGTGAGTTCGGTGGAACGGGTTTGGGGCTTGCCATTACGAAGAAGATTGTGGAGGCCATGAACGGGGAAGTGTGGTTGGAGAGCAAGGCAGGTGTGGGCAGCACGTTTCATTTCACACTGTTGCTTGGGATCGCGCATCAGGCCGAAAAACAAGAAAGTGTTGAACCTGACTTCTCTGACCTCAGGGGTGTGGTTGTTGACTTAGATGGGAAGGCTGGACGCCAATTGCAAGTTCAGCTCGCTGCTTTTGGAATGCAGGTTGAATTAACAAACAGTAGAGAGGCAGCCGTCCGCTCGTTAAAGCAATTTGGGGAATGTGACGGACTTTTGCCCATTTTGTTTACCGATGTTGCTGTTGAGGGCATGAATGCTGATGATTTATGTGTCCATCCTGACTGGCATAAATTTTTACGACTCATTCCTGTGGTGCGAATTTCAGGGAAAAACCAGCCAAGTGAGTTGTTGCGAAGTAAGGGAATGCAAAGTAACTCCTGCCTCTACAAACCAATTGAAACATTACCGCTTGTTTCGACGTTGATGCGATGTAAACGTCAGTTGACATTGGCCTCGGTCGTAGCAGAAAAGGGTAAGGAGGATGGGGAGGGCGCAACTCGGCTTCGGATTCTGATGGCTGAGGATGGGATTGCAAACCAAAAGGTTGCCCTTGGGCTGTTGCGTCATCTGGAACACGAAGTGGTTGTGGCAAATAACGGCGACGAGGCGGTCACGTTGTTCCTGGATCAACAGTTTGATGTTGTTTTGATGGATATTCAAATGCCTGTCCTCAATGGTTTTGAAGCGACTCGAAAGATTCGTGCGATTGAGGCAGAACGTGGCACGCATGTGCCGGTGATTGCCATGACTGCTCATGCGATGAAAGGTGATCGGGCCAAGTGCCTTGAAGCTGGCATGGACGATTATTTGGCGAAGCCAGTGCGTAAACATGAACTCGGACGGATGTTGCTTGCTTACTCCGGTAAGCAGAAACAACGAGTCGCGGATGCAGGCACTCATGCACCAGTTTCGGTAGAAAACCTCAGTGCGATCGAGCGACACGATGAGCCCAGAGATCAGTCAGGGCAATATCCCGCGGTTGACTGGACTGAGGCATACGCCAATGTTTCCAATGATGCAGAATTATTTAGCGTGCTCAAGGCGTCGGCCTTGGAGGAGATTCCGCTATTGTTGGACAAGTTGAGCGAGTCCATGAGGATCGGTTCCAAGGACGATATTGGACGTCACGCACATACTTTGAAGGGGACAGCCAGGGTGGTAGCCGGAATCCGAACGATGAGGGCGATTGACAAAGTGGAGCAAGCGAACAGTGACAGTGATCTGGCTCTTGCGCGTTTAGCGTTTTTGGAATTGCGTAATGCTGCGAACGAACTTATTGAGGTCTTGGAGTGTGGGAAGATCGCGAGTGACATTGATTCCAGGGATGCGATCGCAAATCGGCCTGACCCCAGTGCCTAGAATCGTATTGCAGTCTGGAAACTAGGCGTCTGGAAACTAGGCGTCTGGAAACTAGGCGTCTGCAAGTGTTTTGCCGTCTGCCGCCTTGCGTTCTGCCTGCTTGAGGCTGGAAAACGTCTTCCACGCGGCGTGGCGGTGTGGAGGCCGTATCTTTTCTGCCAGATCGAGAATTTCAACGATCGTGATCTTGTCGGCAGGCCGTGCTAGGGTGAGGCCCGCGTTTTCGTCATTTGTGCTGACTTCACGTAACAGTTCGGCATCGATCAGGTGAGGCACCAGTTCGTGTACAGTTCGTGATGATAAGCCAATGCGGCTGGACAATGCTTGATGGTCAAGCACGATCCCCTCGGCAAACGAGCTGCCCACTTCGCACATGATCGGTAGCATCCAATCCGGGTCGCCATCGACTGTGTTTTCACCTTCTTTGTCAAACTGATCCGGAAGATGGCCTCCGAGGGCTTGCAGTGTGTAGGTCAGGATAAGACCAAACAGGACGAGTAACCAAGTGAGATAAATCCAGAAGAGGAATAGAGGAATCAAACCGAGTGAGCCGTATAGCGAATAGGGGACGGCTTCGGAAAGGTAGATCTGAAATCCATATTTCGCGAGTTCCCAAAGGACCGCACTGACCGCTGATCCGATAGCTGCGGCGCGAACCGAGACCCTTGTGTTGGGCATCAACGCATAAACAAGAAACAGCAGAATCCAACTCGCCAGGAGTGAGACAATATGAGTCAAGATAGGTTTCAGCGTCTCACGCCCCTCCATGTTCCCGAACCATTCCACAAGTTGCCCCGACAAATAGAGGCTCATCGCTAACAGACCTCCCCCCAACGTCAGAATGGACCAGTGTATTGCAAGCCTCAGGTGTACAGGACGTTTGGATGGAGCTTCATAAATGCGATTGAATAGGTGCTCAGCAGCGTTCGCCAACGCAACCGCGGCATAGGTGAATAACAGCAAGCCGAATACACCGATCGACGCAAAGTCCACTGACGAAACCTTGTCAGCCAAGTCGTGAAGCGTTCGACGAATACTGATGCGGGCTTGCTGCGCGGCATCGTCTTCGGTTGTGTTTTCGGAAGCAGATTGTGAGTCGTCCGCAGTGCCCAGGCTAGGTTCTTTCGAATCAGCAGAGAGTTGTCCAGATGCCGCCTGAACTGTCCGGACGGATGGTTCATCCGGATCTTGGGGGACGGTTGGGGGGCTCTGGAGTGCTGGGTTGCGTATGGCTGGCGGCGAGGTGTTCTCGCGAGGTGAAGCTAAGATCGTGTCGGCGTCAGAGGTTCGCTGTGCTTCGGCTCTATCCTGCGCGTCGATTTTATCCTGCCCTTCGCGAAGGTCTGGCGTTGCAGTGAGATCTGGGGTTTCAGTGAGATCTGGGGCTTCAGTGAGATCTGGCGTTTCAGTTCGTGAGGAGTCCGCTGCAGGGGGTTCTACCGTGTTCGGGATCAACTCTGCGGGTGGAGTAGCTTGGAGTGTGGGAGCAGTGGATGTGATTGGTTGCAGCGGTTCATAGCCATCGGTCACGTCGGGGACGCCGAAGAACGAAAACAATTGGTTTTCAACCTTTGCCTGAACATCCTCCAATCCGCCTACGACTCTGAACATCACCAATCCAAGCACCACGACCGGGATTAAGGCAAAGATGGTTCGGTACGTCAGTTCGGCTGCCATGCCGTCTGCACGCTGCCGCTGCAACTGGCGGTAGCAGTAGACGACGAGCTCCAAGCTCTTTCGTAGAAATTGTTGGCCTCGCGAGAGTTGTTCTCGGGGACTACGAATCGCTTCGATTAGATAATTGAGAAGACGAGTCATCAGACTGAAATTGTAGGATGATTGGATGTTCGGGAAAAATTAGCCTAGACGCCGTGCTGGATTGTAGACGCCGTGCTGGATTGTAGACGCCGTGCTGGATTGTAGACGCCGTGCTGGATTGTAGACGCCGTGCTGGATTGTAGACGCCGTGCTGAATTGTAGACGCTGTACTGAATACAGCGTCTTGTAGTAAGCCGTGTCAAAGGGACTATCTATATGAAAGTCTCAGGTGGTCATTAGATCACGATTTGATAAGGCACAAGTGACGGGCAACCCCAAGTGTGGGAAAGAGGGGTGTTGGCGTTCATTGCTGAGCACCCTATCGATGTTTCGTTAGTAGACGATTGTGATTTTTCCGCTGGGTTCGTGATTGTTACGCTGGCACCAGGGGTGATGGTCTGCGAGTGAGGAATCAGTGAGGTACGCCCCACAGGTTAGTGAATCACCGCCGTCTGAGGTTGTGCCTCAAAGTCATTCAGTAGGTGGTTTTTGGTTGATTTCAACGACTTGGGGCGGTTCCGTGGAGTTGCGGTTCTTTGGGCATTGTCCGCAGGCTCCGATGTTCTTATTTCCCGTTGCTGAGTGCACGACATCATAGATGCGCTTGGCCAGCCATGTGGCAGCAGCCAGCACAATCAGGATTGCGATGATGTCTTGTGTACCCATCAGGTTTGCGTTCCTTTGCACCGAGGGTCCCAGTCAGATCAGCTGACTAGAGATCGCATACGTTAACCATGCTCCAAAATAGGCCAGTAGAGTCATGTAGGAAAAGCTGAGGATTGGCCAAAACCAAGAGTTTGTTTCTCGTCGAATGACCAAGAGTGTACTGACACACTGTGCGCACAATGCAAAGAATACCATGACGGAAAGAGCGACTGGGATCGAGTAAACCGGTCTGCCATCGGCGTAAGTCGAGGCCTGCAGAGCCCCGATCAAGCCTTCTTCCTCAGCATCGCCGCCAAGGCTGTAGATCGTGCCAAGAGTTGCGATGATCACTTCGCGTGCAGGAAAGCTAGCCAAAACACCGACACCAATTTTCCAATCCCACCCCAGTGGTCGAACGATCGGCTCAATCAGATGTCCCGTGCGGCCAAGAATGCTGTTTTCCAGTAAGCGGCTACTTTCAGCATTCAGCTCAGCTATTAGGGGCTGCCTCGCTTCAGACGATTCTTCAAGTGCGTCTAATGCCGCTTCCATGCGATACTGCTCGGTATGATCGCCTGGCCAATAACCAACGCCCCAAATCAGAATGGAGGCGGCGAAAATGAGGGTGCCTGCACGGATAACGAAGGCTTTGCTGGCATCCCACACACGCGACAAAACGACTTTGGGTGAAGGAACCTTGTACTCGGGCAATTCGAGGACAAAAGGAGCAACTTCACCACGCAATAACGTCTTCTTCAGTATCCATGCAACGGGGATCGCCGTTAAGACCCCAACCAGATACATCGACATAAGAACGATTGCCGGCAGGGACAGCCATCCGGCAAAGTAAGTTGTGCTGGGGATGAATGCTGCAATCAATAAAAGGTAAACAGGTAACCTCGCGCTACAGCTCATCAATGGTGCAACCATGATGGTCGCGAATCTGTCTCTGCGGTTTTCAATCACGCGACTTGCCATGACACCGGGCACAGCACAGGCGAATGAACTCATCATCGGCAAAAACGATTTCCCGCTGAGTCCGAACGTTGTCATGATGCGATCAACCAGAAATGCTGCTCGGGACATGTAGCCACAGTCTTCTAGCAAAGCAAGGAAGAGAAACAGCAACGCGATTTGGGGTAGGAATATTAATACGCCACCCACGCCAGCGATGATTCCATCTGTGATCAAACTCCGCAGCATGCCTGGCCCCATGACGCTACAAACAGCATCCGACAGGCCGGAACTTGCAGCGTCTATCAAGTCCATCGGTAACCCGGCGAACGTGTAGATGGCCTGGAAAATCAAAAACATCGTCAACGCGAAGCAAACCACTCCTATGATGCGATGTGTCAAGATTGCGTCGAGACGATCTGTGACCTGTGAAGAAGAACGCGTATCGTTCTTGAAAACCGACTCGAGTTTGCTCTTGGCCCACGCGTAACGAGCGTTGCACTCAATGTCGATCGGGTCACCGAGATCTTCTGAAAGTTGAGCACGTACCTTTGCGAGGGATTCTGCTGCTGACGGACCGAACTTCGCTATGACCTGGGTTTCTGGTTCTCCGCCCCGATCCAAGACCATGCGTTCTAGCAGGTATTCATCAGGAAGCGTTGTTTCATTTTGGCCTTCCATAGCAAGAAGCGACTCGCGGAAACTGTCAACACTTGCGTAGAACTGTGTTGGCAAAATGCGGCAGCGGTCGTGTTGGCTCGTTTCAGCATCGAGTTGCTCGCTAATCGATTGCTTGAGTTCATCGATGCCGGTGCGTTTTGCTGCTGAAGTCGCAACAACCGGGATCCCTAGCTGTTCGGATAAGCGGTCAACATCAATCTGCATGCCGCGGGACTCGGCAACGTCAATCATGTTCAGGGCAAGCACCACTGGTTTGCCGAGCTCGAGAAGTTGGCTGACCAAAAACAGATTGCGTTGCAACAACAAGGCGTTCACAACGCAAACGATTAAGTTGACCCCGCCTTGCTCAGTGGCCGCATCCGTCAGTACTTCTACTGCAACCAATTCATCGGGGGAACGAGGAGCAAGTGAATACGTCCCCGGTAAGTCAACAACCGTTATCTTTCCGCTCTCAAGCTCACAGACGCCGGTCTTCTTTTCGATGGTGACGCCGGGATAGTTGCCCGTGCGTACGTTCATGCCTGCTAGAGCATTAAATAATGTGCTTTTCCCAGTATTCGGGTTGCCGACCAACGCGACCCGCGCTCGTCTTTCAGCCGGGGGCGCGGCGACATTGGGAACAGAGGCCATGGTGGTAACGGCTTTGTGATTAGCCCGCGACGATCAACGAGGCCAGGTTTGTGGGGGGAGATTCGTGCGAACCGTCTTGGCGCCGGCGGACGCTTGGCTCACCGGTCAAAATCGACGGACCAAAGGCTAACCAACCGGCTCGACATAGACACGGCGAGCCTCGCCACAGCGAACTGCAATCCGGCTGCCGTGGACCGAACATTTCAACGGATCGCCTAACGGCGCTGGGCGTAAGAAATGTACAAGCTCACCGGGAACAAAACCCATTTCACGCAATCGAGAAGCGATGCCGTCTGCACCCGAGATACGGATGATATTGGCCCTTTGACCGGGTTGAAGCTGGTCGAGAGTGGTGTCCATCTGTGTTTCCTTAATGAGAATCAATCTCAGTAAGTGTATGATCGTTGATCTGCTTTGCCTTGTCAAGGGTTCGGCGATCGGAAGCGGGACGGTGATCCCCAGACTGTAGGGAACCACCGAATAATGCAGAGTTGGTTCGTAATTGCGGCTTTTTTTCGGTAAGTCGGAAAATGAGGGTTTTGCGTAGTCCTGTGGGGTTTGCTTCGGGACTTCAGCAATCTTTCCGTGCTTGGGAGGCTTTGACGAAGTGGGGAATCCTAATAGAATGGGAGTAGCGAGGACATTAACTCGCTACCCGTCCCCCCGACACGTCGGTTCAGGAGGTGTTCGAATCGAGGAAACTCGGTCGATCGACCTACCCGCTTTCGCCGGTCAGCGTTGGGGTTCTCCTACTAGAACCTCTTTGCGAGAGTGAACCATGATCATGAACGGCCTGCTGGGCTTTTTTTCGCCCGGACCGCTTGAGTTGGCAATCATTGCCGGCATCATCCTGTTGTTGTTCGGCGGATCGAAGCTTCCGAGTTTGATGCGGAATCTCGGACGTAGCACCAACGAATTTAAACGCGGCATGTCAGAGACAGTTGAAGAAGAAGATAAGTCTGCTCCCTCTGATGAGTTAAATTAACGATGTTTGGGCTCGGTCCCTTTGAAATGGTGGTGATCGGAGTGATTGCGGTTCTCCTGTTTGGCAGCAACCTACCTGAGGTTGCTCGCAAGTTTGGAGGAAGCTACCGCGAGTTCCGTCGTGGCCTTAATGATGTCCAGCAGCAGTTCAAAACTGCTGAACGCGAAGCCAAGAACACGTTCCTTGGTGACGACTCTGTGACGTCAGGATTGGACAGCGAGGTAGAGGATGAACCGTCTGCACCCGCTGCTCCAAAATTCAAGCCGCCTACCTGAGAAGGTATGAAACGTTAATCCAAACCCCGCAGCTGAAACCGGCGCGGGGGTCGCCTTCTAGATTGCGTTATCGCAGCTCTCTGGGTTCATGTCTCAGTGCGGTCGGCTGCAATACTCGCCCATGTGTCTCTTGGACAACCGATACGACGTTGCCCAAATCTGCGTTCCCCAATTCACACTGCGCAGCCGTCCATTCACACTGCAAATGCAATCACTGTTCGCAAGCTATCCAACGGACACCGCTTGTTTTCTTACGACGCGAACTGTCATGAACGCCGCAAGAATAAACAGCGGATCTCGATAGTTTTGCTGCTTTAATAGGTATCAACACAATAACGATCAGAGCGATCTGCGGTCTGACCGTCACAGCATTGTTGCATGACTGGAGTGCAAGCCAATATCAAATGAGTTCGATCTCAACGGATCGACTACTCTGAGTAAATGGGGGTCTCAGTCACCGGATATTCGTTGAGCGTCACTGCACCGGCGGACTCGTTGCATCCGCAAGATGAGTCGCAAGGAGCTTGGGCACAACCGGCGTTGGTTGCCGGGCGAAAGATATTGCGACCGGTGGAACCACATCCAGCAACGACGATAAGGATCAGGGGGAACAGTTTGCGCACGGATTTTCCTCCGTAGATGATGAAACATCCGTGCTCTTTGTTGTAAGTCCAGCCTTGGAATCATTCTCATCGGAATGCAGGCTGAAAGAATTTGAGAAATCCAAGGCTTGAACGAACAGAGGGGCAGTAGCGGTTGCACGTGATCTGCTGATACTGCAATCCATGCTGGGTGAAATGCTCTCCTGTGCCACATTGCCGCCGTAAACACCTTCTGGCAACTGGATATTGTTTGGAAGAAGTTGTGAGGTTGTTGCGTGTAGCGAAACCAAGATTGCCGTGATTGAAATTAGGTTTCAAAGCAAAACTAATAGCCAAGCTGCCCCCAATGCACTGAGGTTGATCACATCTGTTCTCAGGATAACGAAGAGATTACATGATCAAGTTACCTGCCAATCCGTAGATGTCCACGAGCTCATGCGCTCCGTAATCTGTGATTGAATGCCCGGTTTTGCGCACTGCGAGGGAATCGCAATTCATGGGGAATATGCGGTTGACTCGGATCACGCCGAGACTGCGGGCCTCGGCTTGATCACCGCATCTGGCTTGGGTGTTGACTATCGGGAAACATTGGAAAGCAATGGAACATCCGCGGAATTCATGGTGTTGAGTACAGCCTCAGCAGTCGGGGTGCAACTAACTGATCGACTCTCATTTGGGGCTGGGCTTAATATTTCGACCGCTCAAATGGATGGGGTGTTTGTAGGGCAATCTGCATCAACGCCCGACTATGGTGTTCGCGGGAACCTTGGGCTTACCTATGATGTGTTCGATAGAACAACGATTGGGGCTTTCTGGCTCACCAAAGAGAAGCATGTTTTCGAAAATTTCATCAAAGTAGGGCCGCTTCCCTATCAGGATGTTGATCTGGAACTTCCAAATATTTTTGGAATTGGAATCGCTGACGAGAGTCTGTGTTGTGGAAAACTTCTGGTTGCTGTGGATCTGCAGTACATGATGTGGGCTGACACTGACTTTTGGGGGAGCCTGTGGGACGATCAGTTAGCTGTGCAAACGGGTGTCCAGTACACAACCGATCGGGGAATCCGGCTTCGCGGTGACTACACGTTTGTTGAGAATGCTTCCAAGACTTCTGCTGTGGGATCTATCGGAGGAATCACGCCCCAAACCAGTGTTGATTACATTCGAGCGTTATTGCCAAACATCAGCCAGAATCGTATCAGCGCGGGGATTGGAGTCCCCGATGTGCTTCCAGGGATCGATCTCGACTTGTTCGCTGGGGGCATGTTCAAAGAAAGCCTGTCATTCGGGGCGACAACTGTCGACCTCGAAAGCTATTGGGTTGGATTTGGGGTCACATGGCGTTTCCGTCGCGGCGGTTGCGGGCACCAATGCATCACCGATCAATGGTGACATCGGATCTCACAGTGTTAGCATCCGTCATCACAGTGGTAGCGTCAGGTGTCCTTGCGTTTGCGGCGACAGTGTCGCATCAACAAGTGCAACAGTTGTACGGGTTTGCTGACGCTTAACATCTTGAAATAACGTTGAACAGTTTGACGGTCTGAGAATGAATTCGAAGGTGGTATTGTTCACCTTCAAGTATTCTATTCTGCCTTCAATTGCTGAGAAAAAATCCATACCGCCAGACGAAATCCATGGAAGCAATGACGACTACGTTCCAGCCGATGAAGAACGATGTGATGAACCAGACAGGATAGCGTTTTGGTCCAAAGCACATATCGAGAAAGAAGAACACGGCTCCCAGACTCATGAAAATAGCGACCACCGGCTCTTGGAAATTGTGGTAGGCGACCAGGGCCAACGCAACCATGATGGTGACCAGCAGCAATTTGGCTGGGATAACGCCGATTGCGATGGCGGTGGAATTGCGGCCGGCTTTCTTATCTTCGTCGATGTCCATGAGCTGTCCGAAGAGATGGCTCTGCATCGCAAAAATTGCTCCGAACAACATTGCTGGTCCGTTCAATTGAGGTACGGCACAGAGCCAGCTTGCCAATACAAAAATCAAGACATAGCCAACCTGATTCAGAAGGTCGAGCACTGGGTAACGTTTGAATCCCAGTGTGTTGTAACATGCGTTTACCAAGATGACTGCCGCAAACCACAAAAGCATTTTTGGGCCAGATATCCAGATAAATATCAGGACGAATGGGATTTGGGATGCAATCATGATCCAAGGTAGGCGTTGCCTGAGCTTCGCATCTGGGAGCGCGCCGAACAGCCAATTATCCTTCCGTGGATTGATGCTGTCGCTTTCGGTGTCCCCGAGGTCGTTCCACCCATAGGTGAGTAGTCCGAGGGGAAAGCAGACATAGATGGCACCTGCCCAGAAGGGCAGTGATCCAAACATGTCACGTCCTGCGAAGGGCAGCATGTAGAACCACAGGTGTGTTGGCCAGAAACCGGGTCTGGCTGTCTTAATCACCTCTGTGATGGTTTTGCTCTTCGTCACCGCAGACCGCCTTCCGAAGTGCAGGTTAGGATGTGATGCGTTGTCAACTGATCAGGTCGTTGATCACCTGCCCGCCAAATTGGCTGAGCTGCTTGAATCTACCTGCGTGATAAAACGTTAGACGATTGTCGTCGAGCCCGAGTAGATGTAAGAGCGTGACATGTACATCACGAATGTGATGCGCACATTCGACAGCTTTTTCTCCTATTTCGTCGGTTGCTCCGACGGTATGTCCAGCTTTCGTCCCTCCACCAGCAAACCACATGGCCATTGCATTTGCGTTGTGATCACGGCCATACGATTTTCCACCACTTCGTTGCCCGTTGTCGGGCGTTCGTCCGAACTCACCACAGCAGACGACCAGTGTGTCTTTCAGTAAGCCACGCTGCTTGAGGTCTTTGAGTAACGCAGCGATCGGTTGGTCCACCGCACGAATGAGCGAACCGTGGGCGCGGTGAAGGTAGTCGTGGCTGTCCCAGTTCCCAGAGTAGATTTGGACGAAACGCACGCCCTTCTCGATCAAACGGCGTGCTAGCAGGCACTTACGGCCAAATGTTGCGGTGCTAGGATCCCCAATTCCGTACATGTTGAGTGTCGATTCAGATTCTGTGTTCAACTCCAGGACGTCAGGGACTTCGGTTTGCATTCTGTATGCAAGCTCATAGGAATTGAGACGAGCATCCAAATCAGTGCGGCCGGGGCGTTCTGCCAAATGATCACGATTCAATTTAGCAAGCAGGTCTAGATTTTGCCGCTGCCTAACGCGGGTAATGCGTTCAGGGGTACTGAGATCAAGAATGGGACTGCCCTCGGCGCGAAGAGGAGTGCCTTGATATTGAGCAGGGAAAAATCCATTGCTCCAGTTTCCAGCGCCACCTTGGGGATAGCTGGTGCGGGGGAGTACTACAAAGCCGGGTAGATTCTGGTTCTCGGATCCAAGTCCGTAGGTCACCCAGGCACCTAAAGCGGGATCCCCCCCAAAACGATTCCCCGTGTTGACGTGATAGCATGCGGTGGGATGGTTGACCGACTCGACAAAAGCACCGCGATAAAAGCACATGTCGTCGACGCAGCTCTGCAGGTGTTCAAATTTAGTGCAAATATCCGCACCTGAATTTCCTGCGCGTTTGAATTCAAACGGACTTTTTACAAAGTAGCGTTTTCCCGACGACATGGCGCTCTGCTCTTTACCAGTTCGGGTGAATTCTTGCAGATGCCGTTTATTCAATTCGGGTTTTGGGTCGAATGTGTCGAGATGCGAAGGCCCTCCTTCCATCATCAGGAAGATGCAACGCTTTGCACGCGGAGCATGGTGTGTTCCGTTCGGGCTGTTCTCACTTGCGGCGCACTCTGGTTCCGCATTCAACAGTGTTGTGAGTGCGACCGAGCCTAGGCCGGATCCCAAGCCGTACAGAAAATCACGGCGATCAGGAAGAGCATGAACGTGGGTTGATTTGGTGCGTGACATGGGTTTAGTGAGAGAGTGTGTTGATCTGTTTGCAATTTGTGAATTTAGGTGTCGGTTGCCCCTTGAGGGGTCAGTCCAAATAAGCAAACTCATTCAAATTGAGGATCACGAGGCAGACTTGAGCCAAGCCTCTGGTCCGTGCATCGGCTTCTTCCGGCTGTAGGTCTGGCACGTAGGATTCGTAAGCGGGCATGTGTTCGACAAAGTCGTAGGGTTCGCCCGTTTTTTCAGCCATCACCGTCCTAACTGTTTTTGTGGCATATGATTTTGGGATGCTTTTAAGGTTTGCCTCGGCAGCAATACACGACTTCCAATGTGCAAGGCATTGTGTTGATTCCGATGCGGTGGGACGTCTTCCAAGAGCACGGCTGAATGCTTTTTCAATTGTCTTGGCATCGGAGTCATGCTCACGAACCAGATTGGCTGCAAACGCGAGCGATCGGTCTTGTAACTCTTCAGCGTTCATTAAGGTGAGCGCTTGGGGAGCGACGGTAGAGGTTTGCCTGAGTTCACAAGATTTGTCGGGGCCGGGTTGGTTGAATAACTCCATGAATGGATCACGTAGCCCCCTGATCTTTTCCGTATAGATTGTGCGGCGGTTTCGTTGGTGCGGCAGTGGGTCGGGTTCATAGACGGAAGCTGTTCCACCCATGATCTGTCTTGGCTGCATGGCAACTTCAAAATTAATATCAGGCCGACAGGGAACGCCGCCGACTGAGGTATTGAGTTCGCCGCTGACAGCGAGCATTGCATCACGAAATTCCTCGGCGGTCAGACGTCTGGGAGAGAATGCAGCATAGGATGAGTTGGCAGGATCCTTTTCCTGAAGTAATGCGGGATCCGAATGTCGGGTGCTTCGCATGTATGCGTCTGATGTCAGAATGAGTCGGTTGAGCTTCTTAACGGACCAATCGTTGGCGATAAACCAATTGGCGAGATAGTCAAGCAACTGAGGATGAGTCGGTGCCTTACCTGTGCTGCCAAAATTATTCGGGTTGCCAGCGAGTCCTTTTCCGAAGTGCCAAGACCAAACTCGATTGACGATCACGCGAGCAGTCAGAGGGTTATCCTTTGATGTGATCCATTTCGCTAACGCGAGGCGTCGTGCGCCGCGAAGGCCGGGGAATTTGATTGGCTGCATTTGTCCGAGCGTTTCGGCTGCGGTCAAGGCGCCGGGCGTCACTGGATCACCAGCTGAATAGGCGTTTCCACCTACCAAAATGGTGTCTGGTTCAAGCAAGCCTTTTTCCCATCGACCCTTCGGTATCGTAATTCGAGAACTGACTGATTTCCGTTCGATGGTCTTCCCTGTGTAAACGGAAAGTGCAATGGGTTGAGTTTTGTCTTGCTCGATTGTGTGCCGCGATATGTTCTTTTTGATTCGAGCGAGCGAGTTCTCATCGCCCGGGTCAAGACCGTTATCTCCTACTTGTGCTTCGCCAGTTTCGGAAACTTTCCGGTGATTGATTTTTTCTTGTAGCGCGTCGCGTTGTTTTGCGTACGCAGCGATTTTGCTCTCGAGCCAATCCTTTGCTTGCATGAACCCATCTTGATTCTCCTCAGGGGTAAACGGCGCATTGACCTCGGCAAATTGTGTCGTCGAGAATACTGCCATCATGCGGTAATAGTCTCGGGTGGGCACGGGATCAAACTTATGGTCGTGACATTTGGCGCATTGAAGTGGGTGTCCAAGAAAAGTTTGTCCGACTGAATCAGTGACGTCATCTAACCATTGTTGCCGGGTGATGCGAAAGACGCTCATGCCCGTTTGCTCCCACGGACCCATGCGTAAGAAACCGGTCGCTATTCGCTGATCAGTGGAGGAGTCGGGGAGTTCATCTCCTGCGATCTGTTCGCGTACAAAATCCTGGTAAGGCTTGTCGTTGTTGAATGAGCGCACGACATAATCTCGATAGCGCCATGCGTTGGGGCGTGCGTAGTCATTCGCAAAGCCAGCTGTGTCTGCATAACGGCTTACGTCGAGCCAGTGTTGGCCAAAACGCTCGCCGTATTGTGGATAACTCATTAATTCTAGTACGAGCTTTTCTACTGCTGCTCTCGGGTCGGACTCGTAAGCTGCTGAAAACTCGGCAATGGTGGTCCACGTGGGCTGGGTATCAGGTGGCAAGCCAGTGAGGCCAAAGCTGATGCGACGGGCCAATTGTTGTGCATTGGCTGGGGCCGCCGGGGTGATCCCCATCTGGTTCAACGTTTGACTGATGAACCAGTCGACAGGGTGTTTACCTTTGGGGATCTTAACGACTTGCCGTGGTTGGTATGCCCAAAGTGCCGATGGATCGTAGCGGCGGTTTGTCCAACCGGGGTCGAGCCCACCTGACGTCTGAACGATGTCGCCTTCGGCATACTGGTCCATGATCCTTTGTATTTCGGCGTCGCTCGGCCAAGGAGCACCTAAGTCAATCCATTGTCTGATCCAATTCGATTCTTCAGTAGCGAGTCGCTCTGACTCTTTCGGTGGCATTTCGAAGCCTGGTTCCGAATGTGTAATTGCTATGTACAAAAAACTTTCGCGACCCGACTCCGGGATTAGGACATCCTTGCCATAACTGTCACCTCCCTTTAGAAGTGACTCGCGGGATCGCATGTCGAGTTCACCATCAAGTTCGAGGGGGTCTGCGCCGTGGCAGGCTAGGCACTTCTCCGCAAACAGTGGCTTAATCTTTAGTGCAAAAAGTCTGGCTCCCTCAGAGGGTTCATCATTTGCAACAACACCGCCGCCCGTAAGAATTACGCAAGCGAAAAGAACTCGAACAATGGTAGGGAACGGGGATGGTAGTGAGGGTGCGATATTATTGAGGCGTGTTTGCAAGGCCTGAACATCCAATGCGGGTGGGGTGGGACGGAGCTCCAGTTGATCCAGCAGTATCATAAGGTAGCGGAAACGAATCGTCAGCTATATATTCGCAAAAGTGCGCGGATGAAAAGCAATCTGGGGTTGCTCGGTAGGGTTTCGCAGCCATTCAGTGGTCCGTGAAGTTTTTGAGTTAGCTGATTGTTAGCGTCTCGGTGAGGTTAGGGGCAAGGGAACAAGTCTTGCTGCATCCAAGATGACATAACCATCGGTTCCTGCGTTTGTGATTTGAATGGTGACGGTGCCTGCTTTGAGGTCGTAGGTGTTCATGCTGCCAAATGGTGGGCTGCTTGGCTGTTCTCGCTGGTTCATGACAAGTTGTTGTTTTTGGTTACCGAGGATCACGGTGACGGGAACATTGCTGGCTCGGTTTTTGTGCTGGGTCCATGCCAACTGCAGTTCATAGCGTCCGGGTTTTTCGATCGTAAATTTGTACGTCGCTTTTTGCAATCCCTTCCCTGCATTTCCGTCGTGTCGATACCCTATTTCAATGAAGGGGCCGGCGGACTGGCTGATTGAATCAAAGCCATTTCGGTTTGCCACCTCGTCGTCGAGAACAATACCGCTGAACTTTTCTGCTGAAACGCTTTCTGGCGATGGATGCTTGGTGTATGTCCACGCGAGAACCTGACCATCGGCAAGTAATTTTTCGCGGAGCTTTGCGTACTTGACTTGCTGTACGGATGTGTCGGACTGCACTGCGTGGACGGCGGCGGTGGCTGCCGTTTGTCCCAGTACCATAAAAACGGGCTCCATTCGTATCGAGCCGAAAGCGATGTGTGACGCGCTCAGACATACCGGTACAAGTAGGTTCGTGCATTCCGACGCCTTAGGGGTGAGGGAAGCGTACTCGATTCCATACGGTGAGAAACCACCAACCTGAACATCTCCCTCGTTGCGTACAGTGCCATTACTGTCGACGTATCTTTGAACGTTGTGAGAATCCATTGTGTAAGCAGCGAGGCCTATCGGCTGCATTGCCGTGAGGTTTCCTTGGCAGTGTTTTTGGGTCATCACGGATGCCCCGACCATCCGTCGGGCCTCGCGGATATAGAGTTGTTTTTGCCAACCGTCTTGATTCAGGAACTCATCACGACAGGGGGCCCATTTCGATACTTGGTTTCGCATGCTGGCGGGCACGCGAGGGTGGTTAGCCAGTGTCCATAGCAGTCCCTTTTGGTATTGCAGATGTCGCATGACGATTTCATCACGCTCGGCATAACTCCCGTCAGGGTACAGGTAACTTTCTCCGATATAGTCCGTGGACACACCTCGGTTGTTGTTGATATCAGTTTTACGATTGGGCATCAGCGAAAACGACCACGGCAGGACGCTTGCCCCGGCTTCAAGATTTCGTAAAAGTAGTTCGTAAAGCTGTGGGTCGTAATCTGATGGTTTCTGTACCTTCAGTTGATTGGGCAACCGATCGGTGAGGCACATGCGAAAACAAAACGCCTGGACTCGATGATCTCCGTGTCCCTCCGTACCTGGCCCTGTCGCGTCAATGCCGGGAAGAAGTCCGCTGCTGGGGTCGCCCGGCGTTCGGTAGGGATCTACACCGCGCCGGAGTTGGTGATGGATGGCCCGTTGCGTTTGTACGCCATTCAGAGTTTCGTCATAGGTGGCATTGCTTTCGCGGCCAACGGTATACGAAACTCCAGCACCTGCCAGCAAATCACCCTCGTACGTAGCATCAATGAAGCAGCGGCCGCGGTATTCATCCTGACTTTCTGTAACGATCGCTTCAATCTTTTGTTCATTCATGATGACGCCACGCGTACGTTTCTGTTGTGGGGCCAACAGTGTCCGATCAAGTTTGGCGTTTAGGATGATCGTGACATCGTGCTCGGCGGCAAGACGCTGCATTACCTGAAGGGCTGCAGACGGCTCAAAGGTCCACATGGTGTCTTCGGTCTCAGTAGTGCGACTTTGTCCTCCGCTTTGGTAACTGTTCGGGGTTTGCCATTTCCAGTTAGCAGGGTCGTCATAGTGTTTTCTGATGCGTTGATAAAATTCTCTGGCTATCCCGCCAATCGCAGCCTTTTTTCCGATGTCCGTTTGTCCTAGTCCCCCAGTGGTGAGACCACCGATGCGGCCCGTTGGTTCAAGCACAATGACCGACGCGCCCATGCGTTTCGCCTGAACAGCGGCCGCAATTCCTGCTGATGTTCCACCATAAATCACTACGTCGTAAATGTGCGGCTTTTCAGCAGCGTGGCAGGTTCTCAAGGTGGAGCAGGGAATGATTACCGTTGTGATGAAAAATGCTGTGACCCAAGTAGCAGCTTGAATCCATGTTGCGGTTAATGCAGGGCGAGGATCTTTGGGAGTAAGCACGGTTGCAAGAACGGAGGGTGGAAGCGTGGAATGGGGGCTCATTACAGCTGTCTAGGTTAGTTGCGGAGCTGAAACTAGTAGGGAATCGCTGACGACACTACTTTCGTAACTCGAGCTCTTGAATAGCAATGGAATAGGGATCTCAAGGAAGCGTTGTGTGAATAGGTTAACATTTTCCCAGTCCTGGTTTTCAATCGTTGCGCAATCTTCGCTCCAGATGCGAGTGAAATATCGTACTTTGCTGAGTATTCCCCGTCTCCCGCGATTTTGCGTCTGTGAGTATCTCAAACCTATTTCTACGGTGGCTGTTTTCAGCGCAGCCCAAACGGTGAAGATTGACTCTGCGATTGCAATGTCACAGCGGCGTGTGTTACCGCAGGGCGAGTGCCTCTGGTTTTGCATCACGGCATTCTGGCCGCTGGCACCTGCTAGAACAGTCTTGCCTCTGCAATGGCTCGGATTTGCGACGTGTTTCGGGGATTCGTTGGGTGGCGAG
>Ga0315322_10000302_pt1 | contig 35523 bp, 26 predicted proteins | sample M110021515metaG_FD_203461 | JGI IMG/M metagenome (GOLD analysis project Ga0315322, IMG submission 203461) | Ammonia-oxidizing marine archaeal communities from Monterey Bay, California, United States - M1 100m 21515 | ecosystem: Environmental > Aquatic > Marine > Intertidal zone | place: USA...
GGAGGAAGAATACAAGAACAAAGGTGTCAGTGCTTGTGCGGTGTGCGATGGTGCATTGCCGATTTACCGCAGCAGACCACTTGCCGTGGTGGGAGGTGGCGACTCTGCAGTTGAGGAAGCGACTTACCTGGCAAACCTCGCCAACGCCGACACGATTTATATGATTGTTCGCCGTGATCAAATGAGGGCATCGAAAGTCATGCAGGACCGTGCCTTGAGTCACCCAAATATTTCCGTGTTGTGGAATAGCACCGTCGGTGAAGTACGGGGTGATGGCAAACTGGTGACAGGACTGCGGATCGATAGCACTGTAGACGATTCCTCGCGAGATCTTGAAGTCGGTGGCATGTTTGTTGCAATTGGCCACACACCGAACACGTCCTTTCTCAACAACGCGGTTGAGATGAATGAAAAAGGATACATTCAGTGGGCCAAGCCATTTCGGACGAACACCAGTATCGAAGGTGTTTACGCTGCAGGTGATGTTGCTGATGACTATTATCGGCAGGCGATTACTTCAGCAGGAACCGGCTGTATGGCAGCTTTGGATGCAGAGCGTTATCTCGCTGAACGCGAGTGAGTTTTGCCCCGTTGATGCGCGGGCAGTGGAGCGAACGGATCGTTCACGAAGCTGCCCTCGTTCCAGTCGTCGCTCAATGCAAGCAGTTGTGGAACGCCCCGCTGCTGTCTGAAACTCGGGTTGGCGTCTAAGTCTGAGAATTTGGAGAAGTGAGCTGACTGTGTTTGTCACGACTACCTTTGCCACAACCATCCACATGATGCAGTATCATCATCCACGTCCCGACCCTGCTGTGCAGGGAATTTTATCTGCCCCGCCCTGCCCTTCCCTATTTCCCTTAGCCGTGACGGTTCCCTCATGAATGATGAAAAAGCCGCTTCTTCTCGTGAAGAAGTTCTGCTGGACACAGCACAAACTGCTGGACCGCTCGCCAAGGCTGCGATTTACACTCGTTTGTCAGGGCCGGGATGGTTGCAGGGTGCGATTACCTTGGGGGGCGGATCACTTGCTGGGGCACTGTACCTGGGTGTGTTGATGGGCACCGAGATGATGTGGTTGCAGCCTGTCGCGATGATTCTTGGTGTCGTGATGTTGAGTGCTATCAGTTACGTCACGTTGTCAACGGGAGAACGCCCGTTTTATACCATCAAGACACGCATCAGCCCGGTTCTTGCGTGGGGTTGGTTGATTGCCACCATCATGGCGAACATCGTTTGGTGTTTACCTCAATTTGCTTTGGGGACAGCTGCCGTTCAGGACAACCTCATTCCCTCCTTGGGGAACCCTGATGGCAATGGCAAGCTCATCGTGGCAGTTTGTATTTTGCTTGTGGCCTCGGTGGTGGTTTGGTTCTACAACTCGGGCAGTAAGGGTATCAAAGCGTTTGAACTTATACTGAAAGGAATGGTTGGCATTGTCGTTCTTTCATTCTTTGGTGTCGTTCTTGCTCTTAGTTTAAAGGGTGAGATTGATTGGGGGCAGATCTTTGCCGGGTTTGTTCCGAATCTCAATTTCCTTTTCGAACCTGTGCCCGTCCTCGCTGAACAAATCCAAAAAACGGGAACATTCAGTGATTGGTGGACCGTGACGGTTGCTGACAGCCAGCGGAACGTGATCATTGCGGCGTTTGCAACCGCCGTCGGTATCAACATGACCTTCCTGCTGCCGTATTCGATGTTGCGTAAAGGTTGGGGTGTTCGCCAACGTGGTTTGGCGATTTTTGATCTTTCCATCGGTTTGATTGTTCCTTTTGTTCTCGCAACCGGTTGTGTTGTGATTGCAGCAGCCAGTACGTTTCATGGAAAGACTGAGGATGTGATGCGCAAGGTGCGGGCCGGCGATGACTCCGCTACAGAGGTCAAGGCCTATTACCAATACGTGGATGCGAGAATCAAGAAACAGAGTCCTGAGATTGCTGTTGCGGATTTACCTGCTGCCCGTGAGGCTCTGCCTGAGGCAGATAAAAAAGTGGCCGCGATGTTGGTTAAACGCAATAACAAAGCTCTTGCGGCAACTCTTCAGCCACTGGTCGGGGATACCGTTGCTCAAACCGTGTTTGGCGTGGGGGTACTAGGGATGGCGGTGTCTACGATCATTATCTTAATGCTGATCAATGGTTTTGCTTTTTGCGAATTATTGGATGTACCGGCGGAAGGAAAAATGCATCGGATCGGAAGTTTTATTCCTGCCGTTGGAGTCTTGGGGCCATTCTTCTGGGCGGATGCAGCACCGGCGCTTGCGGTGCCAACATCGGTCATTGGTGGAGCGATGCTACCCATTGCTTACGTATCTTTTCTGCTTCTGATGAACTCGAAGAGAGTTCTTGGTGATGCGATGCCAACTGGGGCCAAGCGTGTTGTGTGGAACGTATTCATGATCTTTGGAACTTTGGTTTCAGCGTTTGCATCTGGGTGGGGCCTGTACGGGGTAACAATCCCCGATTTCCCAATCGGGAATATCGCTCTCGGGTTCTTAGCGGTTCTGTTAATCATCGGATTTGTTTCATTCCTGCGAAAACAAGCGAAGGCTGCTTAGTTATGAGCCAATGGATTCCAATCAACACTGCCCGGCGGCTTGAGTCCGTGGGGACCGATCGCGAAGTTCGTGGTTGGGTGCGAACACGCCGCGACAGCAAGGGTGGGTTCAGCTTTTTGGAAATCAACGATGGGAGCTGTTTTGGGAATTTGCAGGTCGTTGCGCCTGGAGAGCTTGATAATTACGCGGCAGATGTCCAGCGACTGACGGCTGGTTGCAGTGTGGTCATCGAGGGTGAGTTGGTGGAGTCACCAGCCAAGGGACAGGCAACAGAGATGCACGCGACCTCCGTACGTGTGGTCGGTTGGGCAGATCCGGAGACGTATCCACTTCAAAAGAAACGTCATTCATTTGAGAAACTGCGGGAATGGGCGCATTTGCGGCCCCGAACTAATACGTTCGGCGCGGTCACGCGTGTCAGGAATCAAATCAGTCAGTCGATCCACCAATTCTTTCACGAGAATGGATTCTTCTACACAAACACGCCCATTGTCACCGCCAGCGACTGCGAGGGGGCTGGTGAGATGTTTCGTGTTACTGCCTTGGACCTGGAAATGTTGGCGAAGAGTGGCGGTCCGGTGAACTACTCCTATGACTTTTTTGACAAGCCGACGTTTCTGACGGTCAGTGGACAACTTGAAGCAGAGACTTACGCGTGTGCTCTGGGGCGAGTTTATACATTTGGACCAACGTTTCGCGCCGAAAACAGCAATACCAGTCGGCATCTCGCAGAATTCTGGATGGTCGAACCTGAGGCTGCTTTCTTTGACTTGGCGGACAATATGAAGTTGGCTGAGGATTTTCTGAAACGCGTGTTCAATGATTGTTTGAACGCATGTGAAGAGGATATGCAGTTCTTTGATCAGCGAATTGAAAAAGGCAAGATCGCCCAACTTCAATCGGTCGTCGAAAAGCCGTTTTCGCACATGACCTACACTGATGCGATTGATGTTCTGACTTCCTGCAACGAAGAATTCGAGTATCCAATCAGTTGGGGTACCGATTTACAGGCAGAACATGAACGCTATCTGACCGAAAAACATGTCGACGGTCCCCTGATCCTTACCGATTATCCGTCTTCAATTAAGCCGTTCTATATGCGGGTGAGTGATGACGGAAAAACTGTTGCGGCAATGGATGTGCTGGTACCAGGAGTCGGCGAAATCATTGGTGGAAGTCAGCGTGAAGAGCGACTGGACGTCCTGCAGCGTCGAATGGCAGAAGCTGAGCTCGACCAGAGTGAGTACGAATGGTACATCGACCTGAGGAGGTTCGGAACGGTTCCTCACGCCGGCTTTGGGCTGGGGCTTGAGAGGGTCGTTCAGTATGTCAGCGGGATGGGGAATATTCGTGACGTCATTCCCTTTCCAAGAACGCCCGGCAACGCTGACTTCTAGTAATTGTTTGGTATCGCTGTCGTGTCACACGCGGTAGCGATGGGACGGGGATCTCGCTGAAACTGAATCCTGCAACGCCTTGTCGCGAATCATGGTTCCTTTGGAAGACTGTCTGCCGGAGGGTTTTGGAAATGTTCAGAATTGAAGTTGCATGAGTGCAGGAAGATTCGCACCGTCGCCGACGGGGGCACAGCACCTCGGCAATGCAAGGACTTACTTACTCGCCTATTGGTCTGCAAGAAAAACGAATGCGAAGTTGGTTCTGCGAATTGAAGACGTGGATTCGCCTCGCGTAAAACCATGGGCGTCCCAGCAAGCGATTGATGATTTGCGTTGGTTGGGTGTGGAGTGGGATGAGGGACCCGATGTGGGGGGACCCAATGGACCCTATGTGCAGACGCAAAGGATGCAGTTATATCGGGATGCATTGAAGACCTTAATCGAAACGGACCGGGTCTTTCCCTGCACATGCACTCGTAAAGACATTCAGTCGGCTGGCTCGGCACCACACTTCGATCATGAACCAGCCGTCTATCCCGGGTTTTGTAATGGTTGGAAGCAAGGTGACACCTTGCCCGAGGAAGGAACTTATTGCTGGCGGTTTCGAGCAGGTAATCAATTGCGGGAATTTGATGACCTGGTTCTGGGACATCGTCAGTGTGTTCCAGCAGATGCCTTGGGAGCGTTTCCTGTCACCCAAAAAAGTGGGGAGCCCTCTTATCAACTTGCAGTCGTCGTTGATGATGCTGCGATGGGAGTCACGGAAGTCGTGCGGGGTAATGACCTGATTGCCAGCACTTTTCGGCAGATTGAACTCTACTCGGCGTTGGGCTTAAGTGTTCCGCGTTTTGCACACGTGCCGTTGGTTTGTGGACCAGACGGAAGGCGGCTCGCCAAGAGACATGGTGACACCCGGCTCAGCCTGTATCGCGAACGGGGTGTCTCACCAGCGAAAATTCTTGCATGGGCTGCGAGTTCGGCGGGTCTAATTGACGAACACACGAGTCTCGAAACAGTTGCAGCTGTCATCGAGCATTTTGAGTGGAGCAAACTTCCACAACAGGATACCTGCGTCGACACGGCTGGTTTTCAGTAACCATCTGGGTTTCACTAGCCATCTGGGTTTCACTAGCCATCTGGGTTTCAGTGAATGGTTTGACCGACTCACTGCTTGGATTGTTTCCCCATCGCTCGGGTAAGACTCAGCCGACATCTCCACAGGTCCAATCGCCATCGACCAAACGCCATGTTTTTCCGGTTGGATTTTTGTCTCCCAGTAGGCTGGGTAGGCGATGAGGTCTGATATTGTCGAAGCTGGTGAGTTTGCCAAATCGAATCAGCGATGCAGGTACACCAACGGCAGTAAAGCCGGGGTGACCAGTGGCTGGATAGGGACCGCCGTGGTTCATGGCTGGGCTGACAGCAACCCCGGTGGGCATCTTGTCGTTCAGCAGACGGCCAACCTTAGGAGTAAGTTCTGCGGTGAGCGAGTCGCACGTTTCGTCATCGCTTCCGTCTCTTGCGCTATAGATGCAGCCGGTCAAGTTGCCTTCTAGCCGGCTAATCGCTGCACAGAGTTCGGGGACATCGTTGCCAACGACGATGAGCGCTGCGTTCCCGAATGCTTCGGTTTGGAAACCTTCTGGATTATTCAGGAAGTCTTGAGCGCTAGTTACCAGCAGAGTGTTGGCATAGGCACAGCGATCATTTTCTGGCTCACCACCCCCTGCGACCAACGTTGCCCCAAAATCACACAGTTTCTGAACGCTTGCTGAGAGGCTTTTGGCGACTGCTGGTGAAAGCAGAGTTCCGGTCGGTGTTGTGTTGAACTTCTCGGTGACAGCTTGGACGAATGCATCTGATGCATCTGATTTTTGCAGCATGACCAAGCCCGGGTTGGTGCAGAATTGACCGGTTCCCATCAATACACTGGTTGTGAATTCATTCACAATTTCATCACAGCGTTCGGACAGGGCATTGGCGGTGATTACCACAGGATTGACGCTCGATAATTCGAGGTAAATAGGTTTCCCCGCGCGGTCCGCAGCTGTTTTGAGTTGCAGGCCAGCATTTCGGCTTCCTGTGTATCCTGTCGCTCCGATTCGTGGATCAGCGACCATCCGCTCACCGTCTGCATGATTTGTTCTGTAAATCAGTTGGACGGTAGCTTCTGGCAGCCCAGATTGTTTTGCAGCCTCGAGAGCTTCCTTCGCAAACAGATAGGTTGTTTCGGGATGAGAACTGTTGGCTTTTCCGATCACTGGATTGCCCGCTGCAATGGCGGCAGCGAAGTCGCCGCCTGATACACTGCCGAAGGCAAAGGGGAAATTATTGGGGCCGAAGATGCAGATTGGGCCCAGAGCCTCAAAGCAAGACCGGATTCCAGTTTTGGTGTCGACGGTGGGCATTGCCCAGTTTCCGGTGCGGCAAGCTTCCGCGGCTGCACGCAATTGGTTGCTAGTACGTGGCAGTTCTACATCGGCCAAACGAGGGCTCTTGCCCAAGCCTGTTTCTGCGAATGCTGCCTCGACAAGTGCATCTTTGGCTGCTTCAATCCGGTCGGCATAGCATTCCAGAAAGTCGGCAATTTTCGCAGCTGGTAGTTGCCGCAATTCTCTCGCGGCTTGGGAGGCAGCTTCGAGAGCCGCGTCGCAGTCTTCCCATTGGCTCACTGGAAACTCGACCGGCAGTAACTCGTTCTTGTTGGGGTCTGATGCTTTGAAGGTGTGTTCGTATTTGGCTTGACGCCATTCACCAGCGATCAGAACAGGACGAATGGCTTTTTCAGCAGTCGACATAACGAGATTCCTTGCGGTCCGTAGATACAGAGTAGGCGGGTATGTGGGTCGGGATGTTCAAGCGTTATGAAGTCTAAGCTTGAACAATCGGATTCGACAATGTGCCAATTCCGGCGATGGAAATGTGAACAAGATCGCCGGGGCGAAGAGTGAAATCGTTGCTCGGCACGATTCCTGTGCCGGTCATCAGGAAAGCACCAGAAGGCATCGAGTTATCACGACTGAGCCAGCCGACAAGATCCTCAAATGACCGCGCCATTTCAGCTCCGGATGTTTGTTGGTCAAAAACGATTTGACCATTACGGTGAATCTTCAGGTCCACACGAAGTTCGTTCATCGCTGGCAGGGTGTCAAACAGGGTAATCCAAGGTCCCAGGCCGGCACATTGGTCGTAGCATTTCGCCTGAGGCAGGTAGAGAGGATTTTCCCCTTCGATGTCCCGCGAACTCATGTCATTGCCAACGGTGAGCCCAACAATTCGGAACTGAGGACTGAGCACTAATGTGATTTCTGGTTCGGGCACGTTCCAGGTTGCATCGCTGCGGATGCGAAGAGGCTGCTTGTGACCGCTGACTCGGTGGGGCGTCGCCTTGAAGAAGAGTTCAGGTCGATCAGCCTGATAGACTCGATCGTAGCAAGATGCAGCAGCTTCGGACTCTTCCATTCGAGCCGTTTGGCTGCGTTTGTAGGTCACGCCAGCAGCCCAGACCTCCTGGTCATCAATCGGTGGAAGCCAACGAATGGTGTCATCAATCGACAATGGAGCGTCTGTTGCCAGGTTTCGAATCGCAGCACTCGGATTTTCCGTCGCCAGTAGTTCGGCGAGAGTTGAGTAATTTTCACCAAGCTGCAGGGGCAGCAATTGGTCACTTTCCACAATTCCGACCCGAACCGAGTCGGCCTGATCTAAAAATTTTGTTACGTTCATGCAGCAAAGGATATCGAAAAAACAGCCCCGTGGGGAGCATTCATGAGTGATCTTGGCCCAACAAGCAGCAAAAGCTCGAACAACGAAAAATCCGCAGGTCGTGGCCGGGCGGTATTGCCACTTATCGGGGGCGTTTTCGTGCTGTTATGCATCGCGGCAGGTTTCTGGATGCTGTCCGATGATCAAGGTGGTAAAGGGTCAGGTGGTCTGGATCCCGTGATCAGTCAGCAGCTCGATCTGACTCGAGCAGCTTTGGCTGCTACCGAAAATCTTGAGGTCGTTCAGGCAGATGAATCGTGGAGCAAGCTTTATAAGGAGTCTGCATCGGATGAATCGGTCGCACTGAATCGTGCCATCAATCGCGTTCTTAGGGTCGATGCCTTATCGGCGAAAGCGACCAACGCTTCACTCGATGATCAGGAAAAACAGAGCGCGCGTAGGCAAGTGCCTGATGCTATTTCAGCAGCTAAGCAGGCGATTGAGGATTTTCAAAAAGCGGCAGACGACGAGGTGCTTGCTCTGTGGTTGGCGACTCGAGTCGATTTGCATCAGGCAGCCTTGTTGCCCGGCTCTGTTACGAAACTGGAACGTAACAAAGTATACAAGCGTGTTGCGGCCGCCATCCGTGGCGAGGCTGGTAAGTCAGCGAAGGTTCGCATTCTGGGCGGATCACTGATTCAGGTTGTCGAACAATTGGAGGATCCGATTGATGGCCTTCCTGCCAACTTGTTAATTGATGCTGCCGATGCGATCGGGCAGCTCTCTGAGCAACAACCCGACAACCTTTTCTTCGCACTGCGAGCTGCACGGCTCAATATTGCGACACATGACTCCAAAGCGATCGTGTTCGTTGAACGTGCAAATCGTTTGGCTAAGGCGATTGAGCCTTCGATCAGACGCGAGACGCAACCCATTGGCGTAACGCCAGATGAATTGGTCGCCCAGATTGTAGCCGCCATTAAAGAAGAAAATTGGTCAGAGGCCGAGAATCGCATGTTGCTGTGGTTCAACGTGCTTAACAGTACCGAAATCGTCAAGACGGATCGTCGTAGAGCATCTCCGCATCCACTGGATTTGTTGAGCTTTGATTCCCTGCGCCGTTTGTCTGCACGGGCGGTAGAAGATCAGCCGTTGGATGCGAGCAACACTGAATTTAAATTTGAAAGTCAGATTGTTAATCCGGTGACAACAAACCAGACAGTGCTCTCGCTTGATTACGATTTGGACTTGGATAGGGATCTTGTTACCGCCGGTGAAGACGGTTTGTTGGAATTATGGAGCAATGAGGGTGGTGGTAAGTTCAGCTCGGTAGGGCAATTGCAATTAGATATTGTTCCACGGGGAATCGTGGCTGCGGATTTGTTTCTCGTTGATAGTAGTGATCCCCAGCGTTTGAGGGCCGATCGAAAAACAGTTGGCGGAAATGATCAGGACTACTCTTCAGCAGCCCGCCATAACACATTTCAGAGTCTTGTTGTTTACGGTGCTGATGGCGTGCGACTGGTGCAGTTGGATGGTCGTTCCGAAGTGGAGGACGGATCACGTTTGTCGCTCGCAAAAGCCGACAATGGTCTTCAGGATGTTCGCGATGTGACTGTTGCCGTGACGGGTGATCTGGAGGCAGATGGTGATTTGGATTTGGTTTTGGCGACGGAGTCAAGCGGCATTCGGTTATTCGTGAACCGTGGAAACCGGAGTTTCTTTGAAATTACGCAGTCAGAGAATGCGTTCTCCGGTGATGATCCTGTGTCTGACATGTCACTGATCGATCTTGATCGAGATTTGGACCTCGATGTGGTGACCGTGCACAGTTCCAGTGGCAAGGTTGGCATGCTGGAAAACCTTCTTCATCTTCAATTTCGCAGTCGTTTTTTTGATGAGATTCCACCGATTGAACAGGCGAAGTTCATTACGGTTGAAGACATTGATGGAAATGTGTCGTGGGATCTGGTGGTGGCTGGTGAGGGTGGGGTTTCGATCGTTTTCTCGCAGACCGCTGCTGCAAACGCGTGGACTGTTGATCATGTTGAACACAACGAACATCCAACTCATTCAGCTCTCGTTGCTGATTTAGATAATGACTCATGGATGGAAGTTGTGGCTTTGAATGAGCAGGGGGCTGCGATCACGAGAATCGGACCTTGGGGGTTTCGTGATTGGCAACCTATCAAGTCGAGTCAACCCGCGAGTGATTTAGTCGTAGCTGAATTTGATGGTGATGGTGTGTTGGACCTTGCTGGATTGACATCGCAGGGGATCAGCGTGCTCAAAAATAGCACAACGCCAATGGGCCATTATATTGATGTGCGTTTCAAAGGAATCGATGACAATGCTAGTGGACGCGTCAATCACTATGCGGTGGGAAGTGTGCTCGAGATGCGTTTTGGTCCACACTACCGTGCAAGGATTGTGCGATCACCATCAACTCATTTCGGCCTTGATGGTTTTGAGTCGGCGAGTAGCGTGCGTGCAATTTTTCCAAATGGTTTGACTCAGACGATTCGCGATCCGAAAGTTGATTCGCTGGTTGAGGAAGAACAGACACTCAAGGGCTCGTGCCCCTATCTGTATGCATGGGATGGTGAGAAATATGTATTTCAAACGGACTGCCTTTGGGCCGCGCCGCTCGGTTTGCAAGTAGCTCGCGGCATTGTTGCGAATGATCGACCATGGGAATATCTGAAAATCAACGGAGATCAAATCCGTCCCCGTGGTGATCGTTACGATTTTCGTATCACGGAAGAGTTATGGGAGGTAGCGTACTTTGATAAGGTCGCTTTGCAGGTGGTTGACCATCCCGCTGATGTTGATATTTGGACCAATGAAAAAGTTGGTCCCGGTCAGATAGCGACTCCAACAATCTTCGCGTTTTCAGGCGAAGACCGGCGTGCAGTGGTAGAAGGCAAAGATGCTTTTGGACGAGATGTGACAGCAAAGTTAGCAGCAGTCGATCGTAATTTTGTAAAGGGTTTTGATCGGCGGTATCGACAAGGTTTGTGCGAGCCGCATTGGATTGACCTCGATTTTGGTAATGCTCTTACTGGGATAGGTGATGCATCTGATGCCCAGAAAATTTATCTGGTGCTGACAGGTTGGATCTTGCCGACAGATACGTCGCTCAATATTCAGATTGATCAAAATCCTACCCTTGGCCCGTTGGAATTTCCCTCGGTTTGGGTGCCCGACTCGGACGCCGAATCGGGTTGGAAAAAAGCGATTGAGTACATGGGGTTCCCCGGTGGCAAAACGAAGACAATTGTCGTTGACGTAACCAATGTCCTAAATCAGGAGGACCCGAGGTTTCGAATTCGCACGTCGGCTCAGATCTATTGGGATTGCGCGGAAGTGGCTGTGCAGGAAAAACCAGCTGAGTTTCGAGTGGAAAGTGTTCATTTGCTGAATGCAGAGGTTGCTTTTCATGGATTCTCTGAGCGTCTGCGTGAGGATTTGTCCCGACCGGAAACCTACGATTATCAGCAAGCGGTATTGGCACCCAGATGGCCACCCTTGACGGGTGAGCTTTCGCGTTTTGGTGATTGCACTGATCTGGTGCGTGAGTGGGATGATGAAATGGTGGTCATGAGTTCCGGCGATGAAATCCGACTGCAGTTTTCTGTTCCACAGACCGACTTGCCAGACGGGTGGAAACGTGATTTCATCTTTCATAGCGTGGGCTGGGATAAGGATGCCGATTTGAACACGCTGACGGGGCAGTCCACGTTGCCACTGCCCTATCGCGAAATGACTCGTTACCCACCGCCGGTTGAGGCCGCGACAGAAAGTCAACGCTTGCGGGAACTTAACTCGCCGCATTTACGTCGTCGACAGTCATTCCGGTCTTTTTGGTCGAGGCCGGGGATGGGCAGTGAGATGAGTTTTGAAAGGCTCTGATTCGCGGTTAGATGCGAAAACGCGTGCAGCAGCAGACGTAAACGACTCAAATCGATAGTTTGTTGAGTTGTTTCGTGTTTCACCATGGTTTGAGAAAACAATTGTGGCCTTTGCTGCGTCTTAATGAAGTGATTCTCTTCTCTGTCCTGAAAAGCTCGCATGGCTCCCAGCAACGAAGCCCCTGACGGATCCGCTTTCGAATCGGCCCAGAAACCGGGTGCGAAGAAGAAAGCTCCTGTGCGTCCGGTAACGCCTAGGTTGCGGGTGGTGCTTTATGTCGTCTTAACACTCTTCGGAGTGCTGGCTGCAAATGGACTTTACCTGACCTCAATAACATGGCTGCAAGAGTTCACAGGAGAGGTCTATGAGACGCATTTCTATCAGTTGATGTTTCTGATGCATCTGGGTTTGGGATTGCTCTTGATTTCACCCGTCGTAGGTTTCGGATTCCTGCATATGTGGCGTTCGCGGCATCGTCGAAATCGACGAGCTGTGAGGATTGGATACGCGTTGCTTGCGGTGTCTCTGGTCATCTTGGTAAGCGGCCTGCTCTTGATGCGAGTGGGTACCTTTTCAATCGTGAACCCGACCACCCGAAATGTGGTTTATTGGATGCACTTCTTGACGCCGTTGGCTGCAGTCTGGCTTTACTGGCTGCACCGACTGGTTGGTCCGCGGATCAAGTGGCACATTGGTCGTCGCGTAGGTTTCGCAATTGGTGCTGTCGTCATCCTGATGGTTGGATTTCAGGCTTCTGATCCGAGGATCAGTGGAGATGCGGGGCCTGTCGACGGCGCCAAATATTTCGAGCCGTCTTTGGCAAAAACTGTCACTGGAAAATTCATTTCTGCGAAGACGCTCATGAACGATGAATACTGTTTGAAGTGTCATCAGGACATTTATGAATCGGCTTTACACAGCGCTCACAAACTTAGCAGTTTTAATAATCCTGCTTACCGCGCATCCGTTCGAGAGACACGGAAGGTTGCGACCGAAAGAGCTGGCAGTGTGCAGGCTTCGCGGTGGTGTGCAGGTTGTCACGATCCTGTTCCGTTCTTCTCTGGTCGGTTTGATGATCCCAACTACGACGATGTGAATGACCCGACGGCGCATGCCGGCATTTCCTGTGCGGTATGCCATGCCATTCAATCTGTTGACAGTAGCGTCGGAAATGCAGATTACACCATCGACGAACCTAAGCATTACCCATTTGCTTATAGCGATAATCCAGTCTTGTCGGAACTTAACTCGCTGATGGTCAAAGCCAAGCCAGCATTTCACAAGCATGAAATGCTGAAACCATTGCACAAAACTTCCGAGTTCTGCGCGTCATGTCACAAAGTGTCACTTCCTGGCGAGGTGACCGCATATAAGGAGTTCCTGCGGGGGCAAAACCATTATGACAGCTACCTATTGAGTGGAGTCTCTGGACATGGTGCCAGGAGTTTTTACTATCCCCCCAAAGCTGAAAAGAATTGCAACGAGTGCCATATGCCAGCAGTCGCGAGCGATGAGTTCGGCGCAAAGTACATGGAGCAAATTGGTGGCCTCGGCGTACACACGCACTCATTCCCAAGCGCCAACTCTGCCTTGGGGTACTGGATGGGGGATCAGGATCAGGTGGAATTGCACCGTAAATATCTTGAGGGGACTTTGCGTGTTGATCTTTTTGGTCTGAAGGAAGACGGCGTGATTGATGGGGTGTTGCAGGCGCCGCTGTCTGATTCGGCTGGGGTTGAAAAGGGGAAGACCTACTTGATCGAAACCGTGTTGCGGACGATGAAATTGGGACATCATTTCAGTCAGGGTACGACTGATTCAAATCAAATTTGGATCGAAATGACGGCTACGCAGGGGGGGCGTTTGATCGGCAAAAGTGGCCACCGTGACGAGCGCGAAGTTGTTGATTCGTGGTCCCATTTTGTCAACACTTTTATGCTGGACCGGGACGGTAATCGAATTAACCGAAGAAACGCGCAAAATATTTTCACGCCGTTGTACAGCCACCAGATGCCGCCGGGGGCCGGTCAGACCGTGCATTACAAATTGGCGGTCCCTGAGGCGTCGGACGAACCAATCGTAGTAACAGCGAAATTGCTCTACCGAAAGTTTGATACCGAGTATCTGGATTACATTCGTGCTGACCGGGATCCAGCGGTTGATCCGTTAGATTTAGGGGATGTCGGCGATGCAAACGATCTTCCCATCATTGAGATTGCCAGCGACACGGTTTCTCTGAATGTCGTGGATCAGGTAGAGTCTGCTGGGGAAAGTAAGGTGGGGGTGTCAGCACCAGACAATATTCCAGAGTGGCAACGATGGAATGATTACGGCATTGGTTTGCTACTCAAGGGAAAAGCTGAGCTAAAGCAGGCTGGGGAGGCATTTGCCAAGGTCGAGGCTTTGGGTAGGTTTGATGGTCCTCTAAACATGGCGCGAGTACAGTTCGCGGAAGGTGATCTGGACGGAGCTACCGAATCACTTAGGCGTGCAGCAGAGATGGATCCGCCGCCGCCATCATGGACGCATGGGTGGTTAAGTGGGATTGTCAATCGTCAGCAGGGCAACCTTCAGGCGGCAGCCGAATCTCTACGAGCTGTGTTGCAGACAAAGGTACCCGACCGAGGGTTTGACTTTTCACTCGATTACGCGGTTCGAAATGCTCTAGGACTCACTCTTGTTGATTTGGCCCAACGCGCCGAGGTGATGGGAGATAAGGCAGGATTCGAGGAAATAGTTCAGGACGCGATTCAACAGTTCAATCAGGTGCTCGATGTCGATTCTGAGAACGTAACTGCTCATGCAAACCTTGCTGAGATTTATGGTTTGATTGGTGACACCGAGCAGGAACAGTATCACCGTACACTTCACACACGCTACAAGCCGGACGACAATGCCGCGGAAGTCGCTATCCCCGCTGCTAGGCGTCGTTACCCAGCGGCAAACCACGCAGCAGAAGCACTCGTAATCTATGACATGCAACGTACTGAAGTTGCGACAGACGCCGAACCGGACGTTACCGCTGCCGATTGATATGGGAAGACATGAATAACTTGAATGAAAATCAAGCTGGCGACGATGAGGACGTACAAAATGATGCGGTGATTGCCAGTGCTTTCCGAGCCTCATTGGTGGTGTTCATCGCACTTTGCATGCCGGCAGTCGCGTTTTTGATTTATCTGAATTTCAACGAAATCGAGGAAATCTCGACGGAAACTGAAGTGACACTTCCGGATCAGCGTCAAGAAAATGATCAGGCAATCCCTTCATTGGCAATGACCAATATGTCTGCGGCTAGCGGTATTGATTTCACGCATGAGTCAGGGCGTGAGGGGCAGAAATTGTTGCCGGAGACGATGGGGAGTGGTGCAGCGGTACTCGATTTTAACGGTGATGGGCATCAGGATCTGTTGTTTGTCAACTCAACCCGATGGCCATGGGACACTCGCGGCGAACTCGTTTCTACCTGCCGTTTGTATGCAGGTGATGGTGATTTTCATTTCACCGATGTGACCGATGAAGCAGGGATGAATCAGAGCATATACGGCATGGGAACTGCTGTAGGAGACTATGACAATGATGGAGATGCGGACATTTTCCTTTCAGCTGTTGGGAAAAATCGCCTGCTGAAAAATGAAAATGGTGTGTTCAAGGATGTTACGGATGTTGCCGGTGTAGGAGGTGCTTCGGACAAATGGGGCACAAGTTGTGGGTTCTTTGATTACGACAATGACGGTTTATTGGATCTGTTCGTTTGCAACTATGTGACTTGGAATAAAGATGCTGACCTGAGTCAGAAATTTACGCTGGATGGTGAATCACGCGCTTATGGACCCCCGAAGGCTTTCTCTGGTTCTTTCTCTTATCTGTACCACAATGACGGGGACGGTCGTTTCACTGATGTGTCCGAAGTAGCTGGTATTCAGATCAGAAATGATGACACAGGTGTCCCGTTGGGAAAGGCAATGGGATTGGCACCTGTTGATTTCAATGGGGATGGCTGGCTGGATATCGTGGTAGCCAACGATACCGTCAGGAATTTTCTTTTCGAAAATAATCGTGATGGAACTTTTTCGGAGGTCGGGCGAATGTGTGGGATTGCCTTCGACCGTAGCACTGGAAATGCCCGAGGTGCGATGGGCATCGACACAGCGCAATTCAGGGGTGATGGAACGCTTGCCATTGGAATTGGGAACTTTGCGAATGAGGCGAGTGCTCTTTACATGGCACGAGCAGGAAAAAAGCAGTTCATCGATGCAGCGATGTACACTGGTTTTGGTCCACCAACACGACAAGGGCTGACATTTGGCCTGTTCTTCTTTGACGTTGATCTTGATGGTCGGTTTGATCTCCTTGGCGCCAACGGCCACCTCGAAGAAGAAATTTCGAAGGTTCAGACAACGCAGCGTTACGCCCAGCCACCTCAGTTATTCTGGAATGCTGGGCGAGACGCGAAGAGCGAGTTGGTGTTGGTGCCGGAGTCATCGGTTGGTGAAGACTTTTACCAACCGATCGTCGGGCGTGGAGCGGCTTTCGGAGATTTTGATGAAGATGGCGACCAGGATGTTGTTATCTCTGTGAGCGATGGAGAGCCCGTCGTTTTTCGTAACGATCAAAATTCAGAGAATCATTGGTTGCGGATCGTGCTGGAAGGAGCCGGGAGCAACAAAGATGGGATCGGTGCGATCATTGAACTTGAAATGGGCGGGCGGGTATTGAGACAGTGCATGATGCCCACGCGAAGTTATCTGAGTCAGTGTGAAAAAACTGTTACTTTCGGATTGGGAAGCGGGGGCTCAGTTGATTCGATTACTGTTGCGTGGCCGGGAGGTAAACGCGAAGTTTTCGCGGTTTCAGGAATTGATCAGACGATTCTCTTGTGTCAAGGAACAGGAAACGCTGTCGAGGCGGTAACCTCAGAGGGTTCAGGTGACAAATCAGGCGAATAAAATTCCCTTCCGTGTTGAGTGACGAGCGACGCGGTCAGTTCTGCGTCTGCTGGCACAGTCATCTGTTTCTTGCTGCGAGGATCAGGCAATGTGCTCTAGTTCTGGCGTCAAGCGGTATCTAATTTCGCCTCCAACGATTGTGTGTGTCGCTCGTCCATGCAGTGAGTGGCCATCGAGGGGACTGCTGATGCAGTGAGAACGGAAGCGGGTTCCGTCGACGGTCCATGTTGTGTTTGGGTCGATGATCACGATGTCAGCCGGAACGCCTGGTTTAAGCGTTCCACCAGTGACTCCTGCGATTCGTGCCGGCGCAGTCGATAGCCGGTTGATCGCTGTTTTCCAATCAATCAGCTGCTCTTTGATCATAAAAGTGATTGTGGTTGCCAGAGTTGTTTCTAGGGTAGCCCCACCAAAAGGCGAGAGATCAAGATCGTCCATCTTTTTCTCTCGACTGCGTGGCATGTGCCCGCTTTGAATGGCGTCGATGGTACCGTCTGCCAATGCGTTGCGAAGCGTTTCTACATGTTTCTCGCTACGCAGCGGTGGGTGCACTTTGTATCTGGAATCGAATGATCGCAGTTCGACATCGGAAAGGCATAGATTGTGTGGGCAAACTGACGCTGTAACATCGATACCGCGTGACTTGACTCTGCGGATCATGTCCACAGCCCCCATCGTGCTGACGGGACCAACATGCAGGCGTCCCTCAGTGGCCTCGGCTAGTCGCACATCACGAGCGACTGCGAGGTCTTCTGCTTCGGTCGGTAATCCTTTCAGGCCAAGCAAAAGTGAGACTTGACCGTCGTGCATCATGCCACCTTCAGCCAATTCTGGGACTTCTGGCCGGTCAAAGATCGGCAGGTCGAACATGCGGCAGTATTCGAGGGCACGTTTCAACAAAGCGTCGTTTGGCATTGATTTTGGAGCATCACTGAAGGCGACTGCCCCCGCCACGGACAGCAAGCCCAGTTCCGCCATTTGCTCTCCCTCTCGTCCCTTGCTAAGGCATCCAATCACATGGATTCGCGCACCCCGTGCTTTCGTGGCCTTCTGACGAACAAATTCCACGGCGCCTGGCGAGTCGATGCATGGTCGTGTGCTGCTGCAGCAAAGCACTGATGTGAAGCCACCAGCTAAGGCAGCGTGGCTTCCTGATTCAATCGTCTCGTCTTCTTCACTGCCGGGCTCGCGCAGTTCTGCACCTAGATCGACAAGTCCTGGCGCGACGATCCTGCCCATCGCATCAAGACGTTCGCAAGTCGCAGGGATTTCCTGATCGGTGGGGTCAATTTTTGCCACGCGTCCATTGATGACCAGGATTCGTGCCGAACCATCCAAATCCTGACTGGGGTCCACCAGTCGGGCGTTTTCAATGAGCAGATCTCGCTTGGCTGATTCATTCATGGAGTTGTATTGCTTGGCTCGGCTTTTGGCACGCGGTTGACTCATCAGATGGGTTGTGTCGATCAGTCAGCGGGTGAACTTGTCGCGTTAGCTCTGGCTCGTTCGTTAGCCCCAGACAGCAGCCAGAGTGCTGCCATTCGGACAGCGATGCCATTGGTGACTTGTTCCAAAATGACAGAGTGGGGGCCGTCGGCAACCTCGGGTGTGATTTCAACGCCACGATTGATCGGCCCGGGGGCCATGATCAAAATGTCATCTTTCGCTTTCCGCATTCTGGCGCCGTTCATGGCGTAAAGAGCGGCGTATTCATGTACGCTTGGAAAAGGTCTAGCCCGTTGTCGTTCAAACTGAATCCGCAGCAGGTTGAGGACATCGCAGCGAGGAAGGATGTCATCCAAGTGGTGAGCGACTTCGAAGCCGAGTTCTGTCCACCTGGGGCTCACCAAGGTAGGAGGTCCACAAATGATGACATGTGCACCCAGTTTGCTGAGTCCCCAGATGTTGCTTCTGGCTGTGCGACTATGGGCGATGTCTCCAACCAATGCCACCGTCAGACCCTTGATATCACCCCGATGCTGCTTGATCGTCAGCATGTCAAGCAAGCCCTGCGTCGGATGACCATGTGGCCCATCTCCTGCGTTCAGTACACAGCAATCCAGTTCGCGTGAGAGCAAATGAGGTGTGCCCGGTGTGCCATGGCGAGTAACAACCCACTCGACTCCCATGGCTTCGATGGTTTTGGCGGTGTCAACAAATGTCTCACCTTTGGCGACACTGCTACCCACACTGCTGAATTCCACCGTGTCCGCGCCAAGTCGTTTGGCTGCAAGTGAAAAACTGTTTCGTGTACGTGTGCTGTTCTCAAAGAACAGGTTTGCACATGTTTTTCCGGCAAGCAGTGAGATTTTCTGCCGGCAGCCGTGCGTCAATTCTTTGAGTTGTTGTGCCACGTCGAGAATCGTAGAGATCTCTTCTGGCGACAGGCTTTCCAAATCAAGTAAATGACGTCGGTGCCAGTGCTTAGGAAACTCGATATCAGGGTGAACCGCGGTGGACATCGGCGGAGATTGCAAGAGCGAGAGCAATGATGACTTAGCTCTCAACACCGTAAGCGATTCCAGCGTTCACGGGGAGGACCCGAATTTCGTTTTCTGGTGGAATGCGGGGGTGCAGGTGTCATTCATCGCCTGATTTCCAGCACATCGGCAACAGTATTAACCATGAAAAAATAAGGCATAGTCCGCCAAGCGGAGTAATCGCCCCCAATTTTGGTGTGTCTGTGAGAACCAGCAAGTAAAGGCTGCCGCAGAATACTGTTTGTCCAATTAAACTCAGCCTCATTGACCATCGACGCCATCGTTGTACACCAAATGGGATGGCAGCCAGTGCCAAGAGCATGGCAGATTGCAGTAGGTGATAACGTACACCAACCTCGAACTGGTTCGAGCGTTTTGCAGCAAAAGCAGCATCATAGCCACGGCTGTCGAAAAGCGATTCCAAGCCGTGGGCACCAAAAGCGCCGATCGCGATGCCCAAAGACCCTGTCACTGCGGCAGCAATCACGATGTGCCGTGACAAATGTCTTTCTTCTTTGCGGTCAGCGACGGAGTTCATGACCCGATCAGCTTATCCACTGAGGAAATCAGGCGTTCCATTGGAAACGGCTTGCGGATGTAATCACTTACACCCAGCAATTCTGCGTACGCTTTGTGGCGACTGCCTTCGTTCCCGGTAATCATGATCACCGGCAGGGGGTCTGTTCGGAGGCGACGCAGTTTTTCGAGAACAAGAAAACCACTGCGTTTCGGCATCATCATGTCCAGCACAATCAAGTCTGGGTTTTCTCGCTCCGCAAGTGCCAACCCCTGATTGCCGTCGCGGGCCACAACTACATTGTGACCTACACCTTCCAGTGCGTAACGAACGGCTTCAACAATCTCGATGTCGTCGTCTACAAGCAGCACTGTCTTGCCGTTTGAGGCCGCATTGCCCGAGGTTGTTTTGAGGTCCGGTTGATCACTGTTTGGTAAATCATCGGATGGAGGCATGGCGTCGTTGGTAATGTTCTTGGAGTGACTTCTTGTTTTCCGGCTTCATGTGCAACGTTGCACTAGTAAACCTAGCGGTTCGAGACATCACCTTAGTGTACCCCATCGCTGATGGTTCGGCATCAGTCATGAGTCCGAAACTGAATAAACAGCATCTGCTCTTCGACGCAGAGCAGATCGAGCATTGCAGAAAGTCAGATCAATTGCTTGAGTAAAGCGTTGGGCTGGATGCCCAGCGATCCGAGTCCTGTATCGATGAATCCGGGACGATGCGTCGCATAATCCATTCATCGAGGTCGTGCAGGGCGACGGTGGTCATCTCGTCATCTCCTGGGTATTGCCGAACTTCGACCCGGCTGCCAATTGCCATGCACGTTTGGCAATCCGTTTTAAGATAGTGGTTGGTGTATTCGGCGTTCTCGGTTCCCCACTGCCACAGCATTGGAAGGCGGCGTTCACGAAGTTGCTGGATATTTCTGATTGAACCAGTTGGCATTCGCCCACCGAGCGATATTACTCCCGCAAAACGATCTGGTTCTTGCATGGCGGCTCGCAATGCCATCGTTCCGCCTTCACGATAACCAGCCAAAATTACACGAGATGTGTTAATCGAAAAGCGTTCAGTAGCGGCTTCAATTGCTTGCATGACCGCTTCTTGGGTCGTAGCAATGCCTGCTGGGCTATGATGCCAGTCAAATCGATGCCCAACCGAATCGGCTGCTTTGGTTCCGCGGATTCCCACGCCAACGTAGTTTCGCAGGCTGATGTGTGGCATCACCTGATCGATCTGCTGTTCATTAAAACCGTTGCTGTGAAACCAAACCACTAAAGGGTATTGGTAGGTTTCAGAGTAATGCAAAGGCAGGAAAAAACTGCGGTGTGACGTGTTGTGCGACCAAGTGTCAGCAAGGCCAAACGAAGCATTCGAAACAGCTTCGTCGCTATCCCACAGATTGGCGTGGGGATTCTGCTTGTCGGATTCCGATTCCGTAGGTTTGCTCCATGACATCGACTTGTGGAAACGATTCATGGCTTCTGCGAAAAGAGAGGCGATTAAAAAAGCAGCGTAAACAAAAAAGTTTTACGCAAATGATCGATACAGAAACTAAGGCCGCGCTTGGAGTGGTGTCAACGCTGATGAGATTCCAAGGCGGCGAAAAAGTCAATTTCGCTCCTTTGCGAAAAGAAATGTTCCGTCGACGCTTAAACCGATAGCAATTGGTCCATGGTTGCTACCAATTGCTTGACTGCTTCGACACTATTTTCAAAAGCGGCAGTTTCGTTGTCTGTGAGGTCCAGCTGTATGATTTTTTCTATTCCGCCGCTGCCCATGACGACAGGAACACCGACGTAGTAACCACCGACTGAATATTCGTCGTTGCACAGGGCAGCCACGGGAATAACCCGTTTTTTGTCGCGTACAACAGCTTCAACCATTTGTGCGCATGCCGCGGCGGGCGCGTAGTAGGCACTTCCTGTTTTCAGCAGTGAGACGATTTCGGCACCCCCCTTTCGCGTTCGATCAACAATCTCTTCAAGACGAGACGAATCAAGTAGCTGTGTGATTGGGATGCCGCCAACACTGGTGCAACTTGGAATTGGCACCATTGTGTCTCCGTGACCACCCATAAGTAGTGCACTGATGTCTTCGACGCTAACGCCTAATTCCATCGCTAGGAAGGTACGGTAGCGTGCAGTATCAAGAACGCCTGCCTGCCCACAAACACGTGCGGAGTCGAAGCCCGTTACCTTCCACATTTGCTGAACCATGGCATCAAGTGGATTGCTGACCACAATGACGACGGCATTTGGGCTGGTAGCTTTGATTTGTTCACCGACGCTTGTCACGATTTTCGCGTTCGTACTGAGCAAGTCATCACGACTCATGCCGGGCTTGCGGGGAATACCTGCTGTGACGACGATTACGTCGCTATCGACGGTGTCATCGTAGGAAGTCGTGCCGACGATGTTCGAGTCAAATCCGAAAATAGGCGAGGCTTGCATCAGGTCGAGTGCTTTGCCACGCGGCATATCTTCTGTGCGCGGGATATCCAGCAGCACCACATCGCCGAGTTCGGCAGCAGCGCACCAATGTGCACATGTTGCTCCTACGTTTCCGGCTCCGATGACAGTAATTTTGGCACGGCGCATGTTGTCGGTCTCTCGTATTAAAATGCGGGATTGTTTTGTGACGGATTCTAAGCGACCGATATCCTGCCCGTTGTGACGTTCTGGTCAAGTAGTCGATCCGCTTGATTGTGGTATGCAAGCGTGCATTCAGGGGATTCGCAGGCTTTCTGCTTCCTTTTCTTTTTTCCTTTCTCGCACGGCGCGGTCAAGAGAATCGACCTTTCGCTGCCAAGCCCAGACTCCGAAAATTGCGAGAATCACCGCAAATGCAGCAACACTGCCGATCAAATTGACCCCAGCCGGATCGGTTGAATCGGGTTGTTTGTCTCGGATCACTGCCGCGATCAGCAGTGGACCGAATTGGTCACCACCGCCATTCTGGCTCATGAAGTCAGTCTCGTAGCTCCAGAGTCGAAAGAAAAACCCATCCATCTGAATCTTTGTTTTCAGCCCAGAGATGACGGCATTCCCACCTTCCTGCCTCTGGATTTGAGTTTCGAGAAAAGCGGGCAAACTCCGTGTGACAACGGATACCGGATAGCGATTGTGAAAGCTGGCAGGCGGGCCATCGTCACCTGCGGGGCGTTCGATTTGTACAACGACCTTGCCAAGGTCACCCACGGCGTCGATCTGGTAGTAGTGATCGCTGCCTAATTCCATTTGCCGCTGCGGTTCCGTGACGGATATTCGCGTGATCAGTACCGTTTCAAGATTCATCTGCATCCACTGCCCGGTGAGTTCGGATGAGCCCTGCAGCAGCGTGACTGGTTCGATTTCACTAGGATTTGGGATTTCTACTCTGTCTTGCCCAATGTCAGATGCCGCCGCCATCATGGCGTAGAAAGCGTCTCCATCCTCGGCGAGCAGCGTTTGGCGATTTCTTGTGCCTAAATCCGATAGTAGGCTGATATCCACTCCTTGGTTACGCAGTAGCTGCCAGCCCAGATTGGAGGATGATACCGGCAACCACCGCACTCGATTGCAGACCATCGCCGAGGCACGAGGTGGTGTGATGTCCAGTGATTCTTCGACTTGCAGCGCTACGCCAACGCCCTCGAGTTGGTCTCCAGCGCGGGCATCCTTAGGTAGCGGAAACGAAATTACCTTGACTTCATGCCCGTCTGTATCCTCGACGGTGATTACATGCAGTTGAGTGAACTCAAGGACCTCGGTCAGCTGTTTCGGGATTGGCACCAACTGCATGGATTTGATCGTGCCGGTCAGTGGCACGGCATCGCCAACCAACAATGGGCGAGGTTCGCCGTCATCAGTCGTCTCAGCGTTCTGAGTTGCCATTGTCTGCAACTTGATTGGATCTATGGACCTCATGCGATACAGAAGTTTAGCAAGTTCGCCCAGCGTTTCCCCGTCGGTTGGTGGGTAAGTGGCAGCAATGCGTTCGGTGTCAAAACCACTTAGCAGCGGGATGGCTGATTCGCCCGAGTGGCCGAAATTGCAACTGCACAGCAGCAATGCGAATACCAGACAGCCTCGGCGATGAACATGCTTAGCGGTTTGCGATAAGCGTTGAGCTGAAAACAGCGACAGACTAGCGGTTATGAGATTGAAAGGTAGTCGAATTTTCCTACTCCAGTTTTTCATGGATGATCCTGCCCTGCTTTGAAAGTTCCTGTCACGGATGATTCCCCCAAGCCTTGTAAGAATTCATCTGGATTTTGGCGGTGAGCCGCGCGCAACTGACGTGATTGCTTGGCCATCACGTTGGTTCGCCACATCAATAACAACGCTAATCCGACACCGCCAATGCACGAAATCGAGGCAAGTAGCCAAAACTTACTTGCTGAAACTGTGGTGGAATTTGCAGTCGAGGTGCCCTGCTGTTCGCCTGCCGCAAACGGTGCATAGGTGATTCGTCCAACGACCACGGGAGCCAAGTCTGCTCCGCCCCCTGAGGCGTAAGCGAGGCGTTTCAGAAATCTTCCCACAACCGTGATTTGCACCCCATCGTTAGCCGCTAATTCAGTTCCTGTTTGTTCCGCTTTTTCTGCAACCGAGCGAGGCACATCGGGTACGACAGCAACGATCGGACGATCTGCACCCTCAGACGGTTTTACCCAGACCTGCCAATAATCGCTGATGCCATAGGGGTTTTGTGGGGCTTTCAGCGCTTCTACCAGCGCGACCGTGCCATGAATTGTCACCGTTTGATTTAGAAAAACATCCGGTTGTTGCAGTAACGGTAAGGCACCCACGGTGGCGATTCCGGAGTCAGGTAATTGGCTAGCTGAATCGAGTGTTCGATAAAAAAAGTCAAAATCTTCCGATCTCCAAACGGTTGCATCAATGACACGGTTTGCCGCGACTTCGTCCAATGCGGCCAGCAAGGCGGCCTTTTGAGCCATTCCATAGTCAGAATCAGCGTTGGTTGGGGTCACGGTGCCAGCGATGTCCCGAATTGCATATTCCCAGACAGCACGCTGTGCTGTGTCCACTTCAGGTGCGAATTTGAGTTTTTGCAGGGTTGTAGCGATTGAGTCAGGAGCTTTCTCGATTTCCAGCCCTCGCAGGGACCGCGAAAGAGCAACCGTCCAGCTGACCTGCTCTTTTCGAGAAAGTTGCGAAGTCAATTGATTGGCAATCTGGCGATCTTTGGGGGAATACTGAGTTTGTTCAGGTTTTATGTTTCCGCTCGCCGAAACTTGTGTTCGCTGGCCTGTTGCAGACGGCAGGTTTACTGCTGCTCCCCCTGTTTTTGCCGGTAAGTGTCCAAAAAAAGGGCGGTATACGCCGGGTTTTGCGGCTTCCAGCATCACCACGACAACCAGACCAAGCCCGAGTGCCAGCCGAATCAGCTTGCGAAACGTCTTGACGGACTCGCCGCGGGGTATCTTTTTGCTGTAAAGATTGTCATCGTCGAACTGTGATGGAATCCGCATCGAATGGCCTGCTGAATGGGCTATGCTTGAATAGGGCGTCAGCCCCTCTTAATCTAGTGTTTGTGGGCGGGCTTGCATTCAGCTTTTAAAAAAACCGTTTGCTTTGACATCTCCGTGACCTCTTTTCTCCTCCAGACAGACAAAATCCTATGCCACGCTTTTCAGGATTCCGAGGGATGCTGCGATTGTTGCCCGTAAATCTGTTGCTTTTGGTGTCCGTGACGACGGGCCCAGTGTTTGCTGCTGGTGAGCCTGCGAAGGACTTTATCAACCAATTGCGAGCAGCAAAGTATTTTGATACCGCTTTGGCCTATTTGGATCGGATTTCTGAGTATCCGGGAGTTTCTGAGGATTTCCTCGGCGCGATTCCTCTCGAGAAGGCCCAGACGTACATCGAACTTGCGATTAGTTCGCGCAACAGCGACAAGCGAAACGAAAATTTTCGTTTGGCCGAAGCCGAAATTACCGCGTTTCTGAAGAAAGAGGGGCATCCTCGGCTTTCTGAAGCCCGTCTGAAGCTTGGGAAACTGCAATTGGTGCGAGCAACCCAATTGATGGCAACTGAGCCTGATGACGCGACTCGTTCGGAGGCTGCCAAGTCTTATTTGTCCGCTTCAAAAACGTTTGATGCGATTGTTACTGACTTGCGTGAAGAACTGAAGCAAATGGCTGGGGCCAAAGCACCAGGGGCGGAAGCAAAAGCACTTAGAGACAGATACCGAGGCGAGTTTATGCAGGCCATGAATAGTGCAGCGGAATCGCGACGTTTGGCTGCTGGCACCTATCGTGATCCGCTCAAAGACGGCAAAGAACTCCTCGAACAGTCGCTCAAGGCGTTTGTCGAACTAAGCGAAAAGTACGGGCGCTACGCACAAGGGGCAATTGCCATGTTGCAACGCGGGCAGGTTGAAGAGCAGCTCGGCGAAAAAGAAAAAGCATTGGATAGTTATCTGCGAATGCTTGAGCAGCCCGATGCTGATGCCTTGCGTGATGCCAAGTTTCAAGCTGTTAATGGAATCATCCGGCTAAGCCTGGAAAAGACTCCTCCAAATTATCAGACGGGCATTGATCGGGGAGAGCCTATTGTTGAAGACGTCAGGCCCAACGAACGCACTGCTGCGAGTGTTCAAGATTTGCGGATAGCGTTGGCGAAGGCTTACCTTTTACGCTCGCAAGATAAAGAGAAAGTAAAGAAGCCTGTGGAACGCAAGAGAGCCGAAGCAAGGGCTCGGGAATTGTTGAATACGGCTAGCAGGATTCCAAGTCCACAATCAGAAAAAGCAATTGCACTCTTAGCGGATCTCGGCATCGATCGGGAAGCACCGGTTGAGATGCCTCAGGCTGAACAGCCTGAGAGTTTGAGGGATGCATTTGAAAGTGCCCGTGATTTACAGGCTGCGATGGACCAGTTGGAGTCGACGATTGCGGTTCTGGACAAGGAAGGTGCCACTGCTGACCAGCAGGAACAGCTGAAGGATGTCAACAAACAATTAGTTGAAAATCGCCTACTCGCGATCCAGTATTTACAACGAGGTCTGAGCCTTGTTGAACTTAGCTCGGATTTGGAATTAGTAAATCAATCGAGGCAGTATCTTGCGTTCCTACTCTTCAAATCCAAGCACTACCGCGATGCCACGGTAGTTGGGCTTTTTCTCGCTCGCAATTCACCCGGTTCAGAGGCTGGTCTCAGCGGTGGCTTGGTTGCGTTGAACGCATTGCAACTGTTGCTGGTCGAGGACTCTGGGAATACTGCTGCATCGGGTCAGTTGGAGTCGCTTGCTGACTTCATGCTCAAATTTTGGCCAGACAGTTCCAAGGCAGCCCTAGCTCAGGGAGTGATCATCAAGATCGCTCTGAGAGATGGTAAATGGGACGAGGCTGAGGCCCGGATCGCCGCCATGCCGGAAGGCGAAGAACGCAGTTCCTACAATAGATTGCTTGGGGTTCTGTTGTGGAATGAGCATATCAAGGCCCGCATTGCTGAAGATGACGTGAAGGCGAAGGAGTATCTCGGAAAAGCTAGGCTTCAGGTCGCTGAGGGGTTGTCAGCAATTGATGGAAAGCTCGCCAATATCGAGGCAGGAAAGGCAGCTTTGGTGCTGATCAAGATTCACCTCCGGATGAAGGATATCGATGCAGCATTAAGCGTCATGGAAAATCAAACCTACGGACCGACTGCTATTATCGACCGACTCGGCAACGCGGGGCAGAGTTTTGAAAGTGACACCTACAGCACTGAGTTGCAGGTGCTTGTTCAGAGAATGGCAGCCTCACCAGATGATGCCGATGCGTTGTTGAAGCGTGCGATGAGCGTGATGGACAAACTACGCACCAGCGTGGTTGGGCCTGATGCTCAGAAAAAGCTTACTGCAATCTACATTCGCGCATCACGTGAAATTCGCGATTCGTTGGAAGCCTCCACTGGACCTGCAAAGCAGGCGCTTGTTTCAGCTTTCCGCGTCTTTCTTGATCGGATTTCCAAAACGACCAAGGATGCTGCCACGCTGCAGTGGGTGGGGCAAACTCTTGTGGATTTGGCTGAAACATCAATGCCGCCGGGAACCACGAAGGCCACCGGTCAAGCAGCAGAGTTATTGAAGACTGCTGTCAGTACTTTGGAGCAGATCAAGGCAGGTAGTTCGGATGTGCCGTTGCAAGTGGAGTTCCAACTCGCAACTGCACAACGAATGCTCGGTAATTACAGTGCAGCCGTTAAAGGGTACGCAGCCATCCTGACTGAAAAACCGATGATGTTGGACGCGCAGGTTGATGCTGCTCTTGCTTATGAGCAATGGGCACAAATCGTGCCTGAAAAATACACGGTCGTGGCTTTTCAGAAAGCGCTCAATGGCGGGAAACCCGATTCCAAAGGGAAGAATTTGATTTGGGGCTGGGGCAAGGTGAGTCAGTTAACAAGTCGTGATCCCAAATACCAGGACATGTTCTTCAATGCCCGTTACCACGTTGCCCTGTGCCGTTACCGTGCTGGTAAAAAGTCCAATAGCAAGCTACTGATGGAAAAATCCAAGAGCGACATCACCAAAGTGCACGCACTGTATCCTGCAATGGGGGGTGAAACTCACTACCTGAAATTTAATAAGCTTCTGAAGCAGATAGAAGCTGACCTTGGACAACCAGCTCAAGGGCTACCAAAAACCACTGGAAAGTAAGCGAGCAGCACGCCGTTTGCTGTCTTTTCCGTTAATAGAATTCTCCCGTCTCTCAAGATTGCAATTACCTCCATGAAACGCATTTTCACTCAGCCTCGTGTTCTCGTTTTCGCTTGCACTTGGATGCTGGCAATTCCGTCTGCTCAGGCGCAGATCGACCGTGTTTATGACATGAAAGGAGACAATGTCAGCGGAGCTGTAATTGCTGGAACTAAAGAGGGTGTGCAACTGGATAAGGCTGGGGTCACCAAGGCCTTCAAGGCTGGAGAGATCAGCAAGATCATGTTTGAAGGGGATCCTCCTCAATTGACCAAGGCGAGAGCGTTCTCACTTGACGGGCAGTATGATCAAGCGTTGGCTGAATTGAAGAAGGTGAAAGTAAACACCATCAACAGGGACATCATCAAGGAAGATGTCGCCTTCTACTATGCTCTTTGTGAAGCCAAGCTGGCATTATCTGGGCAGGGGAAAATTGATGACGCGGCTAGGCGAATGCTTGACTTTGCTACTCGAAATCAAGGCTCTTGGCACTTTTATGAGTCTGCGAAGTTATTGGGAGATCTTGCGTTGGCATCCAATAACAGCGAGCAGGCTCTGAAATTCTATGGCTCTCTTGAAAAAGCCCCGGCAGAGACGACCAAGATCGAGGCGCGATATCTGCAGGGACTCGTGCGGCTCAAAATGAAACAAGGGCCAGCAGCCGTGGCTGATTTTGACCAGATACTCGGCCTTAAGTCACAAACCACGCAAATTATCCGCCTTCAAACGTTGAGCAAGGCTGGTAAAGCGGTCGCCTTGGCTCTCCAAGGTAACGGTGACCAAGCAAATGAGTTGACGAACACTCTGATTGCTCAGATGAATGCTGCGGATGTTGAGATCGCAGCCAGAATTTACAATGCTCGCGGTGCAAGTTGTGAGGCTCGTGACGATCTTGAGGGGGCGATCATGGCTTATTTGCATACCCACCTGATGTTCTCGGCTCAGCCAGATGCACACGCAGAAGCTCTGAAGCGACTGGTGGAACTATGGCCAAAGGTCGGTAAGCCTGAGCGGGCAGCCCAAGCCCGGCAGGAATTACAGAACCGCTACCCCGGGTTTTAAGCCCGACTTGGCCTCCGGCTTATCATTACTACTTGGTCATTCCCCCCAACCTTACTTTTTTTATTCGAGGGATTAACTGGTGTGGGGGCCATGCTGTTATTTGAAGTTTGCTAGACTATTGTGTAAGCGATAAGAGCTGTTGCAGGAATTGACCTGCATTCAGCTTCGCCTCCCAACCACTACTTTTCTCCCGGAGCGCCTCGTTGATGTTCGATGCTTGCGGAATGCTTCCCAGTTTTGCGTCTCTTCCACAGTTGCCTTGTTCGCTTTCGCCGTCTCGATCCTTAGCGGTCACGATGGTGTTGCTCGCAGCTATGTTTACGTTAACCCCTGCGTTCGCGCAGGATGCGGCAGATGAATTCGGTGCTCCCGAAGAAGATGTCGTAGAAGAAGTTGTTGAGGGTCCGGCTGCCGACGCCGACGCCGGTGGTGGTGGTAGCAGTAAAGCGGATCAAAATCTGTTGAGTTGGACGATCAGCTCTCTAGGTTGGGGATATCTGTTGGTGTTCCTTGCACTTTCCGTAACACTGGTCTCCTTGTTCGTAATGAACATGTTGGCCGCACGACGCGACACTTTGTGTCCTCAAGAATTGGTCGATGCCTTTGAAGAACGCCTTAATGAAAAAGACTTTCAGGGTGCCTACGACATGGCCCGGACGGATGAGTCTGTTCTGGGGCAGGTGCTTTCGGCTGGTTTGGCAAAGTTGTCACGAGGCTACAGCAAGGCAATTGAGGGCATGCAGGAGGTTGGCGAAGAAGAAAGCATGAAACTTGAGCACCGTCTCAGTTATATGGCGTTGATCGGCAACCTCAGCCCCATGATCGGACTGTTTGGTACGGTTCAGGGTATGATCGCGTCGTTCCAAGTGATTGCCCTCGGAGGTGCTTCGCCCAAGCCGGCCGAGCTTGCGGAGGGTATTTCAACCGCTTTGTTCACTACTCTCGTTGGTCTCGCTGTGGCGATTCCTGCGATCGCTGCCTACAACATCATTCGGAACCGTGTTTCTCGTTTGCTCCTCGAAGTTGGTGTCACAAGTGAGAACCTCATGAGTCGGTTCGAAGATGTCCAGCCTCAGGGGGCAAAGAACTAAATGAAGGTCAAGTCAAAGAAAGTCGACTTGGCTGAAGGTGACCTGACGCCGATGATTGACATGGTGTTTCAGCTGATCGCGTTCTTCATGGTTCTGATCAATTTCGCGCAAACTGAGTCCAATGACCGCGTCAAGCTGCCCAGTAGCCAGCTGGTGAAACCACCAGAAGTGCCTTTGGAGTTTCCCATCATTTTGCATGTCGCGCAGGATGGTGAGATCATCTTGGGTGGAGACGACTACACAGCGGAGACATTGCGAGTCGGATTGCAAAAGGAATTGGCTGTCATCAAAGCGGAGGGAAAAACCGTAGAAGATGCCAATGTTGTAATCCGGGCCCACAAGGACACATCTGCAGGAGACGTGCAGGAAGTGATTCGAGTCGCACAAGAGCAGAACCTGGAGAATTTTGCCTTGCGTGTGAAGGAGGATAACTCGTGAAAATTCGAAACCGTGGGGAAGCTGAAAGAAGCGGCTTGAACATGACCAGTATGATTGACGTTGTCTTTCTGCTGCTCATCTTCTTTGTCATGACTTTCAAAATCGTGGAACTCGAGGGCGACTTCAGTGTTCGCATGCCGTTGGCTGGAAGCGATTCCATGACAATGGACCCGACTGACTTGCCCTTAAAGTTAAGATTGCAGGCTGATGAAAATGGTAAATTGACCACAATGTCACTAAATGAAATCAATCTGGGAACAGACTTTGATCAGTTACGTGCCAATGTAGTTGAGTTGATCGGGACCACTGCCCCTGTTGAGGGTGAAGATGGGCCCGAGATCGAGATCGATACGGACTACAATCTTCGTTATGAGTATGTGATTCGCTCAATTACTGCAGTAAGCGGGTACAAACAAAACAAGGAAGTTGTCAAATTGATTGAAAAGATCAAGTTTGCCAAACCACGCCGATAACCTGTGATTCTGCTCCTCGATAATTACGATTCCTTCGTTCACAACCTCGCCCGTTATTTAAGGCGGTTGGGTGCTGACACGCTTGTTGTCCGCAGTGATCAAATTGATTGCCACGAATGCCAGCGTTTAGCTCCTGATGCTGTCGTTTTGTCGCCAGGCCCGAAGGGGCCGTTTGAGGCAGGATGTTCAGTGGATGTCGTTCGGAATCTTGATGCCGAGATCCCCATCCTTGGGGTCTGTCTTGGTCACCAAGCCATTGCGGCTGCGTTCGGTGCAACCGTCAGTCCTTGTCATCCTAGGCATGGCATGACCAGCCCAGTCACGCATGGTTCAGCGGGCTTGTTTGCCGGGCTTTCAGCCAGCATCAGTGTGGCTAGATACCATTCCCTAGCAATCGACGAAGCGAGCTTACCTGCCGAATTGGTGGTTACAGCTCGCAGTCAGGATGATGGTGTGATCATGGGGATTCAGCATGTTACCCGCCCGGTGCATGGAGTGCAGTTTCATCCAGAGTCAGTGCTGACGGAGGATGGTATGGCTGTCCTTGAAAATTTTGTTGTGGGAGCAAAGCGTAGGAATTTGCATCATCCGCAACATGAGCCAAATGAAATGCGACCCAGGGCACCTCGTGATGCAACCCGTGGGGAATTGGCCTCGTGATCCTAGAAGCGATCGTGACCTCGGTCGATTTGAATGGAAATGTAAATCTGGCACCTATGGGGCCGGTGGTCGCTGATGATTTTGGTGAACAGAAGGATCCTGATCGGTTGATGCTAAAACCGTTCAATTCATCACGGACTTATCGTAATTTGATTGCGACAGGCAAAGCAGTCGTGCATGTCACGGATGATGTCAGCTTGTTTGCTCGGACCGCCGTCGGAGAAATGAGTACGAACGAGGTTGCCGGTTTGGTGCAACGTTGGGAAGGCTCTGACTGGTGGCGTTTGCGAAGCTGCCATCGCTGGCTGGCGATCCAAGTGGAGTCTGTTTCAGAAGATCAACCTCGTGTTGAAATGGACTGCCGAGTCGTTCATTCCGAGATCGAGAAGCCCTTTTTTGGTTTTAACCGTGCAAAGTTCGCTGTGATCGAAGCTGCTATTCTGGCAACCAGGACTCACCTGCTGTCTGCTGATCAAATTCAGGCAGAATTGGATCGTTTGCGACCATTGATCGATAAGACAGGTGGGCAGACAGAACACTCGGCATTCGAGTTCCTTCGAAAGACGATAGATGAACGCATCTCGAACCATTGATTTAACAGCCTGCGCTGGCGATGGCTTCACCGTGCGAATCTGTGCTGGCTCTCGTTTGCATTTCGGCTTGCTGGACACCGTTCGTCCCTTTGGTGGAATTGGCGTTATGCTCAACATGCCGTCCACCGAAGTGATTGTTTCGACCGCTGACAGGTTTCGCTGTCCAGATGACTATCAGGATCGAATTGGTCCAATTGCCGAGCGAGTTCGTCAATTCAGTGGTGCCACGACGTTGCCTTCATGCTGCGTTGAAGTTCTGCGAACCGCACCACCTCATTGCGGGCTGGGAAGTGGAACACAGCTTGCGCTGGCAGTAGCCGAAAGTCTCTGTCTCCACCAGGCTTTGAAAGTGAACCAAGGCACAATTGCAAATGCCTTGGCAAGTCGCGGGCAACGGTCCGTCGTTGGCACTCATGGGTACTGGCAAGGTGGAATGATCTATGAAGCAGGTGATGGCGAAGCAGGTGATGGTGGCGTAGCTGCCGCTGGTGAAAACATCAATGTTGTTCAGGAGGCAGTTTGCTTACCGGAGGAGTGGCGTGTTGCAGTATTAAGGCCACTGGATCACGAGTTCGCTATCAGTGGCCAGCAGGAGCGTGAAAAATTTGCACGATTGCAACCAGCGTCGGAGGAAGTTGCCCATGAATTACGGCGGTTGGTAATGGAAGACATCATGCCAGCAGCCAAGCAGGGTCATTTCAATGCCTTCGCCGATAGTACGCGTAGTTACAACGAGTTAAGCGGACGGTTGTTTGCGAGCGTGCAGGGTGGATCCTATAACGGCGCCGCTGTAACACGCGTTATAGAGTGGTTGAGTGATCGTGGAGTGCCCGGTCATGGACAGAGTAGTTGGGGGCCAGGCGTGTTCGCTTGGTTTGAATCACAGAGAGCCGCTGAGATGGGTTTGGAATCCTTGCCCGATAATGTCGAATTGGTGACATTGACATCGGTCCGTAACGAGCCGAGATCGGTTCAGGTTTTAGGGAGTGTCTGAAATCTCGTAACGAGTTCAGGCTTCGCAACAGACTCACGAATGTGGATCAGTGGAATTGTCTTCGCTGCTGGGATTGTCTTTGCCGGAGGCAATCGGGCTGACATCAGCTCGTAGTGACCATACTCCCAACAGTGCGGCACACGCGAGGTAGCCAGCGACGTATTCAAGGACTGCTCCTCGGTTCGTGGAATCGAGGACAATATTTCCCCAGCCTTCAGGCCCGAAAAGCACAAACAGCTGATTGCCCGGTAGAGGCGAATGAATGATCCCGAAGGCTGTCAGTAATCCGGCTAATGCCATGACGACGGCTGCTTCTTTGACTTCGCGATCCACGATTTTTGCTAACGCCCAAGCCCACAGCAGGCTGGTGATGATGAAGCCACTGCTGAGCATGCCCACTGTTTTTAGATTCGCCTGCAGTAAACTATCCTGCAAGCTCGCAAGATTGATGCCCGCGTCTCGCAATGCTGCGTCCCCAAACATCTGATTGGGGAAACTAAGAGCAAGAAATGCCAAGGCCGGCAAACATGCCAGTGCGACAGCTGCATAGTGTTTTCTCGGTGTTGCAAGAAAACTCTGCGCGGTGATTTCCAAGCCAACAAAGACCAGAATGGGGTACACCGTTGCCGCCGGGATGTAAGCATTGATCCATCCAAAATAGCCGACCAATCCTGCTGATCCAATTAGCAGCGCCGTTCCCAGTGTGTATGCGGCGCGGCCGCCCATGGCTTTGTATGCCGGATGCCCAATGTACGGTGTCGTTTGAATAACACCCCCAGAGAATCCGGCAATCAGTGTTGCAAAAGCCTCTACTCCGATCACTGTCCTCGTGTCGTATTTGTCTCCAGCCGCTGCCGCACTCTCGGTGCAATCAATGCCTCCAACGACAGTTCCAATCGCAAACGGTAATGCAATCGGTAAGTAGGGCAACGCATCGTCAAAGTTCGCAATCCAGTTAAATTGCCAAGCCTCCAACCACTGAGCTGGAAACCAAGAAACACCGGTAGGAGCTTGCGGGAGTTCGTAATTCGTCCCCGGAATGAGGCACATGACATAGAACACGATACTGGCAACCAGTAATGCGCCGAGAGTGCCGGGGGTCCTGCCCGGAAGTGGAATTCGTCCGACTAGAGTGCAAAGCACAATGACTAGAGCTAGCATGCCCGGTAACGGATGACGAAATATTTCCATCAGTGGAATGAAGCTGATCAATACCAGTGCGATTGCTGCTAACGACCCTAACAGTCCAGCTCGGGGAATCACTCGGCGGACAATTTCAGTGAACGGTGCCAACGCAAATTTCAGAACACCGCTCATCACGATGCACCAGATACCGATGTGCCATGTTCGGTACGCAGCTTCTTGCTCGCTTAGGTTCATCCCCAAGCCTTGCAGGTAAGACGGGCCAAGAATGAACAGAACGATTCCAAATGTGCTGGGCGTGTCGAGGCCTAGTGGCATCGCGGTGACATCATCCCGTCCTGTTCTTTTCGCCAACCAGAATGCAAGGACGAAGAACGCCAAATCACCGATCAGAACGCCTAATGCGGTGCCGGGGACCATCGCAGAGACGATAAAGTCCACTGGAAAGCCAAATCCTTGCAGCAACGCCACCATCAAAATCAGACCAGCGATGTTATCGAGCATGAGGCCGAAAAATGCATTGATATCGCCAGGGCGTACCCATCGGTAAGGGATTTGGCTGTTTTCTTGTGTATTCAAGGCGAATCGTCTCGACGGATGAAGTTCAAACACGATGTTTTAATTGTCATACCTTACCTGTTCTATCTAGTTCTTCAGGGTGGTTTGCTCCTAATAGCGGATTCATTTTTGACTTTAGCGAGATTTTAGGGATACTAAACCTGTGCTTTTCGGTAAAAGCTGTGCGGACTTCAACATTATTCACCGCGTAGTTCAATGTGTCCGATGTCAAGGCACGCAATTTTTGTGCGTAATGCACGCCCTTATTTTTGTTTTACTTGCTTATTTCCCTAACGATGGTGGATC
>Ga0315322_10000303_pt1 | contig 35510 bp, 25 predicted proteins | sample M110021515metaG_FD_203461 | JGI IMG/M metagenome (GOLD analysis project Ga0315322, IMG submission 203461) | Ammonia-oxidizing marine archaeal communities from Monterey Bay, California, United States - M1 100m 21515 | ecosystem: Environmental > Aquatic > Marine > Intertidal zone | place: USA...
CGGCCATCGGTGGCGCAGCTATCTATCAGCTCGTGGGCGCCATTCGCGGCGAGCCCCTCGGCGGTGAGGTCATCGGTTGGCTTGGCCTCAATGGCCCGCAGCTCGTGTGCTTTGCGGTCTTCTTGGTGTTGCAGCTCGTGATCATCTACCGCGGTATCGACTCGATCAAGGTTCTCGAAACATGGGCCGCGCCGTTCCTGATCTTGATGGGCTTGGCACTCCTGGGCTGGGCCTACATCAAGGCGGACGGCTTCGGAAATATGCTCTCTGTGGAGTCGGCCTTCGCAGAGGGAGGCGAGAAAGAGGGACAGTTCCTGGCATACTTTTTCCCGGCCTTGACGGGCATGGTTGGCTTCTGGGCAACCCTCTCCCTCAACATCCCGGACTTCACGCGCTATGCCAAGAGCCAGCGGGATCAAGCCCTTGGTCAAGCCATTGGCCTGCCGCTGTTCATGACTCTTTTCGCATTCATCGGTGTTGCGGTCACCTCGGCTTCGGTGGTCATCTTTGGTGAGGCCATCAGCGACCCCACTGTCCTGGCGGGGCGCATGGGTGGAGGATTTGGAGTGGTCATCGCTCTGGCCGCCCTCACGATTGCCACGCTCTCCACGAACATCGCCGCGAACGTGGTCTCGCCTGCCAATGCGATCATGAATCTCGCGCCCCAAAAGGCCACCTTCCGCATGGGCGGCTTCATCACGGCCTTGATCGGCGTCGTCATCATGCCTTGGAAATTGCTGGAGTCACCCGACGGATACATCTTCACCTGGTTAGTGGGGTACTCGGCCCTTCTCGGTCCCATCGGCGGCATCGTGATTGTGGATTACTTCTTGGTTCGCAAGACCGAGATCAACCTAGAGGGACTCTTCAGGCGCGACTCCGAGTACTGGTACTCGGGCGGTTTCAATCCGATTGCCATCGCGGCCCTAGTGCTTGGGGTGCTGCCCAACATCCCTGGCTTCCTAGTCCAAATCGAGGTGATCGAGTCCGCACCGGCTTTCTTCACGAGCCTCTACACCTACGCCTGGTTCGTGGGCTTTGGGCTGTCCGGTGGGCTGTACTACCTGGGCATGAGGTACTTCGACCCGAGCAGTAGAGCCTAGCCCCTAGTCCGTCACCAAGGAGTCCGTCTCCTTAGCGATGTCTCCTTTCCACATGTCGTCGCGATGGGCCTGACCGGCCTTCTCGCGCTTGGCAGCGAGCTGCCGTTCAACCAGGTCGGCGTGGGTGGAGAAGTAGGGCAGGCTCTTGCCGACGATTTCGGACACGGAGTTGAACTCGTGCTTCTCCATGAATGCCTCGAGTCCGTCGCAGAGTCCCGAGATCATCTCGTAACCCTGCAGCATCGCGGCCGTGCAAACTTGAATCGTACTAGCGCCAAGCAGCATCAGCTGCATCGCATCCTCGGCGTTGTCCACGCCACCCATTCCCGAGATCGGCGTGCCCTCGCAGGAGCGCCCGATCTCCATCACATGGCGCATGGCTATGGGCAGAACGGCTCGGCCCGAGTAGCCGCCGGGAACCGAGTATCCCTCGACCGTGGGCATCGGCCGCAGGGTGTCGAGGTTGACACCGATCGTACAGAGGATCGTATTGATCGCGGCCAGTCCGTCGGCCCCGCCTCTGACTGCAGCCATGGCCGACAGCGCGGGGTCGGTCACATTGGGAGTCATCTTCGCCCACACTGGAATCTTGGCTGCGCCCTTCGCCCAGCCGACCACCTGCTCCACGACCTCGGGGTTCTGCCCCATGGCCGCCCCCATGTTGCGCTCGGGCAGCCCGTGGGGACAAGACAGGTTTAGCTCAAGCGCATCCACGCCTGTGGCCTGCGTGCGTTCCACGATCTCAACCCAGCGGTCCTTGTTGCACTCCTCCATGATCGATGCGATCAGGACGCGCTCGGGGTAGGCCTGCTTGCACTCCGCAAGCTCATCGAGCCACAACTCAAAAGGCCGGTCCGAGATCAGCTCGATGTTCTGGAAGCCAAGCACCTTCTTCTTGTTGCCCGGCTCGGTCAGTTTTCCGTAGCGAGGCACGGTGTTATGAACCTTGCTGTGGTCCAAGCTGACCGTCTTGCAGACGATGCCACCCCAGCCCAATTCGAACGAGCGCTTGATCACCTTTGCGTTCGTGCCCGGAGGCCCTGATGCGAGTACAAAAGGGTTGGGGAACTTGATGCCGTTGACTTCGATGCTGAGGTCTGCCATTTGGATTCTCTTTTGTTGTGATTCGGGACTAGTAACGGATGGCAGGCGCGAGCGCCGCTTAGGAAGCGAAGGTCGCTAGGGACTCGCCGATGATGCCTAGGGCTTCGTCGATTTCGGCAGGGGTGACATTGAGCGCCGGTGCGATGCGCAGCACGTTTCCGTTGAGCCCGCCCTTGCCCACGAGCAGCCCGCGTTCTTTGCAAGCCTCGAAGAGCTTGCCCGTCGCCTCGACGTTTGGGGTGCGGTCGCCTAGGGTCTCATCGGCGACAAACTCAATCGCCTGCATCAAGCCCATGCCGCGCACATCGCCCAGGAACTTGGGATAGCGCCCTTGGAGCTCCTCTAAGCCAGCGCGCAGGCGCGCGCCCTGGGTCTCTGCGTTGGCAGCTAGATTGTCCTCTTCGATCACCGCAAGGGTCGCGTTCGCCGCTGCCGAGGAGATCGGGTTTCCGCCAAAGGTCGAGAGCTGCAGAGCCTTGAAGGAGTCGGCGATCTCGGGCGTGGCGATGGTCACACCAAGTGGCATGCCATTGGCTACACCCTTGGCCATGGTCATGATGTCCGGCTCGACACCGAAGTGCTCGATGCCAAACATCTTCGTCCCGGTGCGCCCAAAGCCCGTCTGGACTTCGTCGCAGATGAACACGCCACCGGCCTTGCGAATGATGTCGACCGCGATCTCAAAGTACTCCTTAGGAGGCACGATGAAACCGCCCACGCCCTGGATCGGCTCGGCCAAAAATCCAGCGATCTTGCCGGTGGTGGTGGTGTTGATCAGCTCCTCAAGATCCGTCGCACAGGCGACGTTGCAGCTCGGATAGGTCTGCTTGAGGGGACAGCGATAGCAGTAGGGAGCCAGGCCGTGCTTGATGCCGGCGATCTGGGTGGGCACGGCGCGCCATGGCGAGTGAGCGGTTAGGGCCTGGGCCAACATCGAGCGACCCGAGTAGCCGTGGCGCAGGGCCACGAGCTCGATCGAGCCGGTGTAGACCTGGGCTAGGGCGACGGCTGTCTCATCGGCTTCGGTGCCCGATGCAGTGAACATGCTCTTTTGAAGGTTGCCAGGCGTGATGCGCGCCATGCTCTCGGCAAGCTCGACAATCGGCAAGGTTGGGTAGAGAGTCGACACGTGGCCGAGCCTGTCCACCTGCGCCTTGATGGACCCGGTGACGCGCTCGTCACAATGGCCCACGGATACCGTCAGGATACCCCCGAAGAAGTCTAGGTATTCGGTGCCATCCTGGTCGACGACTCGGCAGCCCTTGCCCTCGGCGAGCACAACTGGCTCGGCGTAGTAGTTGGCCACGGAGGGCAGTAGATACTCGGCGTGCTTGCGAAGCACATCTTCACGAGTGGTGTTCGTTGTCATCAGAGTGTGCGCTTGAGGTAGCGGCCGGCGCCGCGCACTACGCGCAGATCACCATCTTGGAATTGAATGCGCCCGTTCACGACCACCGTGGACGGCGCGCCCTTTGTCTTGAAGCCTTCGAAAATGTTGGAGTCGACCTTGTGCCGATGCGTGGAAGCCGAGATCGTGCCCGTGGCTTCCGGGTCCCAGACCACGAGGTCCGCGTCGGCGCCAACGGTGATGGATCCCTTGCGCGGGTAGAGTCCGAAGATCTTCGCGCTGCGCGTAGAGGTCACGTCGACGAACTCGTTCAGGGTCAGGCGACCTTCGAGCACACCGTAGGTGTACATGAGCGCGAGCCGATGCTGGATGCCCGCCGCGCCGTTGGGGATCAAGCGAAAGTCGTCTTTGCCGGCGTCCTTCTGTCCCACCAAGTTGAAGGGGCAGTGGTCCGTGGCGACCACTTGCAAGGTGCCGGCCTTGAGCGCATTCCACAGTGGCTCTTGGTGGCCGCGCGGTCGAATCGGAGGGGACATGACCGCAGCTGCGCCAGCGAAGCCCTCCTGGTCGTAGACGGAGTCGTCGAGCAAGAGATACTGCGGGCAGGTCTCGCCGTACACCTGCTGGCCCCGGGCGCGGGCTTCGGTGATGGCCTTGAGAGATTGCACGCAGGTCACGTGCACGATGTACAGGGGCTCCTTGGTCATGCGGGCCAGCATGATCGCGCGGGATGTCGCCTCGCCCTCTAGGGGCGCGGGCCGCGAGAGTGCGTGGTACTTGGGCTGGTACTTGCCCTCGGCCATCAGCTGGTCCTGGAGTGCAACGACCATGTCGCCGTGCTCCGCGTGGACCATGACCAAGGCGTCCAACTCGCGGGCGCGCTTCATGACTTCAATCAGCTCCGCGTCATCTACGCCAATAGCGCCGCGGTAGGCCATGAAGGTTTTGAACGAGGGGATTCCCTCTTTCTCTACACAGGCCCGCATCCACTCGGCGGTCTGGTCGCCCCACCAAGTCACCGCCATATGGAAGGCGTAGTCGGCTACTGACTTCTTGGCGCGCCCGTGCCAAACGGCTAGGGCGTCCATCAGGTTCTCGTTCCTACCGGGGATCACGAAGTCGATCAGCGAGGTGGTTCCGCCCGCCACGCCGGCCGCGGTTCCCGACTCGAAGTCATCGGCAGAGACGGTACCCATGAAGGGCATCTCCATGTGCACATGGGGATCGATGCCGCCAGGGAAAACGTACTGGCCCGATGCGTCGATGAACTCATCGTTCGCTCCGCCCTCTATGCCCTCGCCTATGGCGACGATGGTGCCATCCTCGCAGTAGATGTCGCCGACGGTGGTGTCGAGGGCGGTGACGATCGTGCCGTTCTTGATTAGGATTCCCATATTGTTCTCTGGCTTACTTTTTTGTTAGGAGCGCGGTGGCTCAGGGCAAGAGCTCGATCATATTCTTGTACGTCTCCGGGCGGCGATCGCGATAGAACTGCCAGACGCGCCGCACCTCTTCAATGACCTCGAAGTCCATGTCGGCGGTGATCAGTTCGGACTTGTCCTCGGAGGCTTCCGCTAGGAACTCACCGCGCGGATTCACGAAGTAGCTCGTGCCGTAGAACTTGCCAATGTTCCAGGGAGCCTCGGTACCGACGCGGTTGATGCAACCCATGAAATAGCCATTAGCTACCGCATGGGCGGGCTGTTCGAGTTTCCAGAGGTATTGGGAGAGGCCTGCCACCGTCGCGCTCGGATTAAAAACCACCTCGGCGCCGGCCAGGCCGAGCAGGCGCGCGCCCTCGGGGAAGTGCCGGTCGTAGCAGATGTACACGCCGACCTTTCCATAGCGAGTTTGAAAGATTGGGTAGCCAAGGTTGCCGGGCTTGAAGAAGTACTTCTCCCAGAATCCACTGGTCTGTGGAATGTGCTGCTTGCGGTACTTACCGAGGTAGGTTCCGTCGGCATCGATCACGGCCGCGGTGTTGTAATAGACGCCAGCCATCTCGCGCTCATAGACCGGAACCACGATCACCATCTCGTACTTCTTGGCGTAGGGCTTCAAGGCCTCGACGGTCGGACCCGGCACGGGCTCGGCGGCGTCGTACCAACGCGGATCTTGGCTTGGGCAGAAGTAAGGCCCGTTAAAGATCTCCTGTAGGCAGAGCATCTGGACGCCCTTTTGACCGGCCTCTTCGATCATCGGGATGTGAGCCTCGAATGCGGCTGCTTGGATCTCGGCTACGGGGCGGGACTCGTCGTTGATCGGGTTGGCGCACTGGATGAGGCCGCCTTTGATGATTCTGCTCACTTTGTTTCTCTTTGGACTCTATGAGGTTTCGAGGTCGATTCTATGTGGATTCCATTTCGCCTCCATCGCCGTGCGGTAGATGGAGGCTAGCGCGAGGTGCGCCTACCAGCGCGAGATCAAAACCTTGCGATCGGTGTAGAAGTCGTAGGCCTCACGGCCATGGGCTTTCAAGTCGCCGAAGAAGGAATGCTTAGCGCCGCCGAAGGAGAAGAAGGACATCGGCGCCGCAACACCGATGTTGATGCCAGCCATGGAAGCGGGAACCTCATAGCCAAACTGGCGGGCGGCCTTACCCGAAGTGGTGAAGATAGAGTTCGCGTTGGCTAGGGGCTGGCGCTTTGCGATGGCTAGGGCCTTGTCCAATGTGTCGACCTCCATGATGCAGAGCACAGGACCGAAAATCTCTTCCTGTGCAATGGCCATGCCTTCGGTTACGCCGTCGAACAGGGTCGGGCCGATGAAGTAACCGTTGCCGGGAACGCCGGGGTTCCGGCCATCGAGTACGAGTTCGGCGCCCTCGGCGATTCCTTGCTCGATTTTCGCGTGGACACGCTCCTTGTGTTCCGCGCTAATTACAGGGCCCAGGTGGACGCCAGGTTTGGAGCCATCTCCCACGACGAGCGCTTTCATACGCTTCACAAGTCCCTCGCGAACGGCGTCCTTGTTGCCACCGATGCAGAGCACAACTGCCGCGGCAAGACAACGCTCACCGGCGCAGCCCATGGCCGATTCGGTGATTGAATCTAGGGCGAATTCCATGTCGGCGTCGGCCATCAAGAAGATGTAGTTTTTTGCGCCGCCCAAGGACTGGACGCGCTTCAAATTTGCGCTGGCCCGGGTGTAGACGTACTGGGCGATGGGGGTGGAACCCACGAAAGAGATGCCGTCGACGTCCGGATTGTCAAGGAGTCCGTTCACCACGTCGTGGGCACCGTTGACCAAGTTGAGGACGCCCGGCGGGAAGCCCGCCTCGTGAACGAGCTCGAACATTCGCTTCTGACTAAAGGGCACCTGCTCCGAGGGCTTGCATACAAATGTGTTGCCACAGGCGACCGCAAACGGGAAGAACCACAGCGGCACCATGGCCGGGAAATTGAACGGCGCGATGCACGAGAACACGCCGACAGGTTGGCGCACAGATTGGCAGTCGATGCCCCGGCTAATGTCCTCGAGGGACTGGCCCATCATCATCGACGGGGCGCTGGTGGCCGCCTCGACCATCTGAATACCCCTGCGAACGCTGCCCAAGGCCTCACTTAGGGTCTTTCCGTGCTCACGAGTTAGGATCGCTGCAAGCTCCTCTGCATGTTCATCCAGCAGGGCCTTGAGCCGGAACAAGGGTTGAATGCGCTCCTCGACCGGAGTCCTACGCCAACTCTCAAACGCCTGCTTGGCAACAGCAACCGCGTGATCCACTTCGGCCACGCTGGAGAAAGGACACTCTCCGATCTGCTCCCCCGTAGCTGGATTGTGGACAGGTCCAGTGATCTCGGCAGCAGAATCAATCCACTCGCCTCCAACATAATTTTTCAATCGCTCAATGGTCATATTCGAAATCTCCAACGCCCTAAGCGCATCGCACATGCCAAGCCGGGAACACCGACTCGGCCAACACATGCGTTGCTCGTTCCATCGCCCACAAACGGGCGACGGGAAACCGTAGCAAGCCTTCTTGCGCGCTACAACCAAAAGAGCGCGTAGAGCCCGGAGGGAGGCTTTGGGCGACCGGCTTTTACTCCGCCAGGGGGGTGCGCCGCCAATCCCAACCGCAACCCTGATCGGCCCCGGGCGGATCGGGTTGCGCTGGCCCGTTCGGGTGTTCGGCTCACAAGCTGCGCGACAATGCCACGGATAGGGATCTTGCGGACTACTCGGACTCGTCTTCGCCCTTGTCGAAGAGCATGTCCGGGTCGCGGAAGGTCTTGAACTCTAGGTTGTTGCCGGACGGATCGCGGAAGAACATGGTGGCCTGTTCGCCGGGTTGGTCTTGGAAACGGGTGTAGGGATTGATGATGAACTCGACCTTTTCACCCCTGAGGTATTCGGCGAGAACATGCCAATCTTCCCACTCGAGCACGACGCCGAAGTGCGGCACGGGGACCGCGTGCTTGTCGACTTCGCTGGTGGGAAGGGGAGTCGCTTCGTGGCCCCCGGTGACGTGGGCTACGAGCTGGTGTCCGTAGAAGTCGAAGTCGATCCAGGCGTCCGAACTCCGGCCCTCTTGGCAGCCGAGCAGGCCGGTGTAGAAGTCGCGAGTAGATTGGAGGTCGCGAACGGCGAGGGCTAGATGGAAGGGTTGCATGGCGCGCATTATGGGGCGGCGGCTAGTCTTGTGGCTAGCTACTTGACGGTAGTCTCGATTACACGTGGGAAAGCCCCTCTCGACTTGAAGTGCGCATGTAAAGACCCGCGCCTTTGAAATCGTTGAGCGAGGTTGGTCCCACAGGGCGACCCAATCGGCGAAGTTTGGATTGGAATCCCTCGGCGTAGAGGGTCAGTATGGAAGACCGTCCGTCCCCACCCCGCTCCCGAGGCAGCAGTGAACAAGCGAAGCTCAAGTACGAAAACCATCCAACGACGTAGCTTCTTAGGTGCCGTGACGGCTGTAGTCGGTGGCGCTAGCCTGGCCGGCTGCCAAGGGCAAGAGGCGAGCTCGCTGGCGGCACCAATAGCCCCATCCATGCTGAGCGAAGGAGACACTGTTCTGTTTCAAGGGGACTCGATCACCGATGCTGGCCGCAGTCGGGAAACTGCAGGGGAGGCGAACCTTCAAAGCGCTCTTGGCCAAGGCTATGCGGGGATGGCCGCCGCGGCGTTATTGACGGGGCAAGCCCAAGAGCAGTTTCGCATTTTTAATCGCGGTATCAGTGGTCATAAGGTCTTTCAACTTGCCGATCGTTGGGAGCAGGACTGCCTTGCTATGAAGCCCGATGTGCTCAGTATTTTAATCGGCGTGAATGACATCTGGCACTCCCGAGGCGATTCGTATGACGGCACCGTTGAAGTTTATGAGCGGGACTTCGACGCGCTCGTAGCCAGAACACGCGCGGCTCTCCCCGATCTCAAAATAGTCATCTGCGAACCCTTTGTCTTGCGCTGCGGCGCGATCGACGATTCTTGGTTCCCCGAGTTCGACTACTACCGAGCTGCTGCCCGTCGAGTTGCCGACAAGTACCAGACGGCTTGGGTGCCCTTCCAATCGATGTTTGACGAGGCCATTCGTTTTGCACCTCCGGAGCACTGGGCAAGTGACGGGGTCCACCCGACCGCCCACGGCGCAGCCCTCATGGCCCAAGCGTGGATGCGAGTCGTGGGCTGACATGGGCTCGTTCGGACGGTGAAAACGAGGAGCAGCGTTCGCGGAGGGAGGGCTAGCGCGTATGCTCGTTGTCATGGAAAGACGAGAATTTATCAAAGGGACTGCAGGTGTCTTGGCTTCAAGCACCGGCGTGGCGCGAGCTTCTGTCGCAAAATCGAATGCGGGCAGCAAGGCTTCGAAGAGCCGGCGTTTTCAGCTTAACTATGCTCCTCACTTGGGCATGTTTACTACCCATGCGGGGGCCGACCCGTTCGACCAGCTGCGCTTTATGGCGGACGAGGGATTTACTGCCTTTGAAGAGAACTGGATGGTGAACTACTCGCCCGCTGAGCAGGAGAAGTTCGGCAAGACCCTCGACGAGCTCGGCATGCAGATGGGTGTGTTTGTGGCACACGCCTCGTTCTCCGACATCACGTTCGCGGCGAGCGGCTCCTCCTTTCGAGAGCGACTGAAGAAGGAGATGCAGAGCGCTTGCGAAGTTGCGGCTCGTGTCGGAGCCAAGTGGTGTACGGTTGTTCCCGGTGGCTATGACAAGGGCGTCGAGTGGGACTACCAGACCGCCAATGTCATCGACAACTTGCGCTTTGCCGCGGACATCCTTGAGCCCGCTGGACTGACGATGGTGCTTGAACCGCTGAATCCCTGGCGGGACCACGCGGGTTGCTTTCTCACCAAAGTCTCTCAGGCGTACATGATCTGCCGTGCTGTCAACAGCCCTTCGGTAAAGGTCCTCGACGATCTATATCACCAGCAGATTACCGAGGGGAATCTGATTCCGAACATCGATGCCGCCTACGGCGAGATCGCCTACTTCCAAGTAGGTGACAACCCCGGTCGTAACGAGCCGGGCACTGGCGAGATCAATTTCAAGAATGTGTTCAAGCACATCCATGCCAAGGGCTTCACGGGAGTGATCGGCATGGAGCACGGCAACTCGATGGGTGGCAAGGAGGGCGAGCGCGCCGTCATTGACGCATATGCAGCCGCCGACAGCTTTTGAAGTGACCTTAGGCGAGCGCGCCCAGCGCCGGCCAACCATGCACGCCATCCACGAATAAAATCCGACCTATGATTGAAGTCATCTTCCGGGCTCTCGCGTGCCTGCTGCTTGTGGTACCGACCAGCCTTTGCCACTCCAAGTACGAAGCCGCCAGAGTGGAGGAGGAGAAGCCCGAACCTGAGTGGATTTGGAGCCCGGCCGAGGCCGCTCCACGGCAAAGGGTCTTCTTCGCGCTCTCTTTCGAACTCGATCAAAGAGCGCAGGTCTTGGAGAGTGCCTTTGCAGCGGACAACGCATTTAAACTTTGGTTGGACGGAGAGCTGCTCGCCCGGGGCGAGAGCCACCAAGAGCCGACCTGGTTTCAGCCCGAGACTAAGCTTGCCAAGGGGCTTCACACGATCTGTGTTGGGGCGTCCAACGGCGATGGGCCCGCTGGACTTGCGGGCTACCTTCAGCTCGAGCTCGCGGACGGAAGTTTGCGAGTCTTTGAGACGTCCTCGCAATGGACGACGTGGGACGAGGCTCCAAGCCAATGGCCCAAATTAGATGCGCCGTGGGCAGAAGCGGGCACTCCAAGTCGCTCGATGGGCAGGGCGAGTACACCGACCGCTCCCTGGGGCGATGTATTCGCAAGAGTGCAGCTCCCCGATCCCGCGTTATTCTCCATGCCGTCGGACTTCGTGTGCGAGAAAATCTACTCCGCCGATAGATCTGAGGGTTCGTGGGCGAGCATGACCTTCTCGGATGATGGCCGTCTATTCGTCTCGGGCGAGAGAGGCTCCTTGCTCTCGTTTCGACTCACCGAAGAGCTGATCAGTGGCGGAGCAGCGCGCCCACTGGGCAGCTCGACTCGGCGCGGCCCGCAAGTCGCTGGAATCTCTCCGTCCGAGGTCGTGGCGCTTGCCGTGCACAGCGCTCAAGGACTGGAATGGGCCCACGACTCTCTCTATGTCGTGATGGCCACCAATCCGGACAAGAGCGGTGGCCTGCATAGACTGCGTGACACGGACGGCGATGGGGTCTTGGATCAAGAGGTGCTACTCGCATCTTTTGGAGCGCAATCCGAGCACGGCCCGCACGGTATTCGCGTGGGGCCCGACGGGATGCTCTACCTTGTCACGGGTAACTACACGCAGTTTCCAAGTGAGTCGGATGGCAAGCCAAGCGCGGCTAGCCTTCCGGACAGTTACCCGCCCAACTCCGCCGAGGACGTCCTGCTACCGCGCGTCTGGGATCCGCGCGGACACGCCCGAGACATCATGGCGCCAGGGGCTCAGTTGTGGCGGACAGATAAGCAGGGCCGCGTTTGGGAGCAGGTCGCCTCGGGTATGCGCAATCCATACGATCTTGCGATCTCGCCGGCGGGTCAGGTCTTTACCTACGACGCTGATATGGAGTGGGACCTCGGCGCGCCTTGGTATCGCTCTCCGCGACTTTTGCACCTTGTTCAAGGGGGAGAGTACGGCTGGCGCGCGGGCTCGGCGAAGTGGCCGGCGACTTTTGCGGACAGTCTGCCGCCGCTGGCCGAGACGGATCTGTCCTCGCCAACAGGTGTCGAGCTTGGCATCGGCAGCGCTTTCTCGAGCGAGTATCAAGACGTCGTGTTGCTCGGAGATTGGGCGTGGGGGAGAATCCTAATGGCCGCATTAGAGCCGGTAGGCGCGTCGTATTCTTCAAAACTAGAGACGCTCCTCGAGGGGAGAGGTGTCGCGATTACCGATCTAGAGATTGGCCCTGACGGGTGGCTCTGGTTCATTATTGGTGGTCGGGGAACCCAGAGCGGACTGTATCGCGTGCGACAAATCCACGATCAGCCCCGCTCCATCGAGCCAGAGACTCTTCCCCCGCTGCATCAAACTCTGCTCTTGCTGCAAGCAGAGGATTGCACGGTTGCGAAGGCCCTTCAGTTTGTCGATTCGACCGATCGCGTGTTGGCGGCGGCGGCTCGCCTTGTGCTGGAGCGGACTTCGCCCGAGCAGTGGTTGCCACGCGGAGCTGGGCTCGCGCCATCGCTTGGCTTGCCCATGGCGAGGGCTTGGCCGAAGGAGCTCGCCGCGAGTGGGCGAGACCTGAGCGGCTGGTTTGGCGACTTTGGGGCGGACGCGCGGGCTAGCATGTTTGCCGTTCGAGCCGCGATGGTTGTTCAGATGCGCACGCCGCAGTTCGCCAATCGCTTCCGGCAGGCATGGGCCACAGACCTGATGACGAGTTTTCCCACGGGAGTTGCGGAGCTCGATTCTGAGAGCGCGCGGCTACTGACATCGCTAGGTGTAGATGGTCTTCCGTCGCTCTTCTTACCACTGCTTCACCAACCCCAGAGCCAAGAGACCCAGGTGCACTATGCGCTTCTCTTGCGCATGGTCGACAAGGGCTGGACGGATAAGCTTCGGATGACCTACTTCGATTGGTTCGAGTCCGCGAAGACCTTTCAGGGCGGCGCGAGCTTGTCGGGGTTCCTAGCTGCGATTCGAGGGGACGCTCTGGAGCGGGTGCCCAAGGAACTCCACGAGGCAATCGCCGAGCGCGCCAAAGCAAAAACTCCACCGACCTCGGCAGCCAGCCCTAGCGCCAAGCGGCCGTTTGTTCGAGCTTGGACTTTGGACGTGCTGCTTCAGGAGATCGCAAGCTCCAAGGCCGCTCCCAAAGCGAGCCGTGGCGAGAAGATCTTCACAGAGTCGCTCTGCATTCAGTGTCATCGCGTTGAGGGCAAGGGCGGAGCTCTCGGCCCGGACCTCTCCAGCGCTGGCCGCCGCTTCACCGAGCGCGAGCTTTTCCGTGCCATCCTCCGCCCTCAGGATGCAGTCTCCGATCAATACGGTCTGATCCAAATGCCGGCGGGGCTCTTGAACGACTTCACCGCTACCGAGATCGCGGACCTGCAGGAGTTTTTAGAGCAAGCGGCCAGGTAAAAGCGAAGGCTCGCAAAGCTAAGTTGCGCATCAGTAACCCGGGCCAGTATTACGAGGCCTACAGGTCCGCGCCAAGCACAGCCTGTTCCGCATCGCTCGGTCGCTCGAAAGCCGCCTGTTCCAAGTAGAGCTCCAAGTTCTCGATATCGATTGCACCCTGTAAGATCGCGCGGCAGTTACCGTCGGCGTCGAGGACTAGCGAAGTGGGCAGCGCCAATCCACCTTGGGCGGACAGTAGTGGGGCGATGATGTTTAGCAGGTTCTCGCGGGCCTCGGCGTCATAGTGGAAGACGGGGAACTCTATACCCCAGTCCTTAATCGCCGTGAGGATTTGCTCGTCGGTCTTATCCTCATCCATACAGATCCCGAGCACGCGGATGTTGTTGCTTGTGTCCAAGTCGGCGCCGACCAAGTCGGGCATCTCGCGGCGGCAGTTTGCGCACCAAGGTGCCCACAGGTTGACGACAGTGACGGTGCTGTCGCGCTCGTACTCCTCCCAACCCGTGGCAAAGTTCAGCGGCTCATCGACGTTGAGCGCTTTCTGGTCAGTGAAGTCGAGCTTTACATAGGGATGGGAGAGAAGCTGTAACTTGTCCCAGAACTTGTGCCAGTTCACGGTCGCCAAACGACCTGTTGCGTTGTAGTTGTGCTCCTTGTGTGCGACCGATTTCCACTTCTTGTTCCCCTGGCGAAGAATGATCTTTTGGTCGACGGGAATGTTCTCGAAGACCTGAACCTCGCCACCGGGCCAAGTGACTTCGAGCTTGTCGACTATCGTGTTGTCGCGCAGTCCGAAGTGCTGGATCAGGCTGGGTTGAGAGCGATAGCCATAGCCAAGGGCGACGTCCCGGCGCTGGGTCCAATCGTCCGTGGTGAGCAACAGTTTAGAGCCCTCGGGATTCTTGCGCTTCTCAGGGTGAAGCTCGATAAACAAGTGGTGGCGATCGGTCTTGAAGTCGTTGCGCAGAACGTACAAGTGGGGCGAGGTTCGACTCGACGTCCCGATCAAATCCAGGTCACCGTCGTTATCGATGTCAACAGAGATGATCGAGCGCCCATCGGTAACTTGGTCAAGCCCTATCACGTTGGCGATGTTCGTGAAGTTCGCGTCGCCGTCGTTCATGAACATGACCGAGCGCTCGAAACCGGACCACGACCAACCGTTCTTCAAGTTGGCAGCGAACTGCTCCCAGATCTTTGTGAACGCTCCCTCTTCCGCCATCATTTGCACCACTCCGTGGCGCCACCAGAGGCTTCACAAGTCCCTGCCGTCGTCCGATCCCTGGCTCCAGAATCCGTTCACGCATTGAATGTCGACGTCGCCATCGCAGTCGTAGTCAAAGATGGCCGTCCCCCAGGCCCAACTTGCACCGCGCGCACCTTGGGCGGGATCGCCCTCGGTGAGTTTGTTGTCGTCGCCTTGCATGTAGATGGTGTTGCCTTTGGACATGCGCCGACGCACCTCGTTGATGTCCATGCCGGCCATTTCGCTCTGGGTCGGATCGCCACCCATCTGGCGCACCCGGTTGGCTGCGGTCGAGGCCATGTTCGATACGTATAAATCGTTGTCCAGGTCGCCATCTAGGTCAGTCCACGTAGCGCTCATGGAGAACCCGGCGTCGCCATCACTGGTGTTTTGGAGTTCAGTAGTGAAGTGAACCTCGTCCGTGTTGTCCCGCCGATACAAGACATTGGGTCCGAAGTCATTGGCGACGTACAGGTCGATGTCACCGTCCTCGTCCGCATCCCCCCAAGCGCCTATGAAGCCCCAGCGGGAGCTCTCTGTGTCTAAGCCCCAAGCTTTGGTCATGGGCTGGAAGCCGCCTTTCATGCCGCGGTTGCGGTACATGACGTTATTGCGCCCGTTCGTCGCATTCGTCGGGTCGTTCGGACCGGGCGAGATGAACGGCCCGTAGCCACACATGAAGATGTCCAACCAGCCGTCGCCGTCCACGTCGTGTGCACTCAAGCTGCCCGATATGATGCGCTTGACCTTCGGGGCCGCTTCTTTGGCGATAAAAGTGTGGTCCTTCTGCTGTTCAAACACCGTCAACCGACGGCCTTTACCGGCGCAGGCGAAGTCCTGGTCCCCGTCGCGATCGAAGTCCGCGATCAAGACGCTGTTGAATGGTGCACCGACATCAAGAGCGCTTTGTTCTGGCTCGAGTAGCTCCACGGTTCGGTCCTCAAACGTACCGTCGCCGCGGTTGTAGAGCAGCCTCGTCGGCAACATCGTGATCAGGTCTTCGTCGCCGTCCAAGTCGAGATCGCCAACGGCGAGTGCGCGGTTGATACCGGACATCTCCTTGGGAAGGCGCGGGTCGTAGTAGGTTCCCTTGAGGGCTTCCCCAGTGATGTCGACGAAGTGAGGTGCGTCGGATAGGAGCGTATAGCAGCTCTTCTGTGGCTCCATTTTTCGGCAGCGCCACTCTCCAGTTTCGTTCTGAACCCACTCGCTCTCCCAATAGCCATTGTCGTGACGAATACCGCCAGTGTTGAGTTCGCGATTGAAGCGGTACTTCATCGTGAGCGTCGCAACACCATCATCGAGAGACAGTGCGGCGGGCTTGCAGACTGCCCAGCGAACGCGCTTGCTCGCGGTGTGCTCTGAGGCCAAAGCCTGTTGCCAATCCGCGAGGGAGAGTAGCGGGCTCTGCCCCTCCCAATCCTGTCGAACCACGCCGTCCGTTATATGGCTTTCGGTGAATAAGGTCGGCGCGAATGGAGCAATGCGAGCATCCGGTAGAAACACGTCATGGATGTCGGGCATGCTAGAGGCGCCACTCCACTCGCCAAGCAGATGCACCTTTAACGCGAGGAGAGGCCCGGCGATGAGCTCGTTGCTGATTAGCTCTTCCGTCCAGAACTCGTCGTCCAACTCGCTGTACTCATCTGTGCGAATCTCGTGCACGAGCCCCGTCCCGACCATCGACACGGACTCGTCCGTCATATCGCCAGTCGAGGTTGCATCTGCCATCGAGCGGCTGGTGTCCTCGTCATTGGCCACACCTTCGGCGGCTCCAGGTGCGGAGTCCCCCGGCTGGTCTGGGCTCGATTCGACTCCGCAGCCGCAGAGGAGCGCTATCAGCAAGGGCCAGGTTAAAAAGTGCGAGGGGAGGGGGATGCTCATGGGAATAGCGGGGACGGTTGCCTTCAGGGCTCTGGATACTATCGATACGAGGGGTACTCTTCCTTTAAACTAGATCACGCCTATTGCGATTCGTATGGCTAGACTATGCCCATGTTCAAGATTCTCCCCATTCTAATCCTGCCCATTTTTCTTACCGCCTGCGCGGACGATGCACCGGAACCCGCTACGCCGGGGGGGGGGGTGGCAACAGCGGATGTAGAAGATAAAGCACCGTTCAAACGCCCTCCACACGTCGTATTCTTCCTGATCGATACGCTGCGCGCGGATCGCCTTAGCAGTTATGGCTACGATCGTCCCGTTTCGCCGGTCGTGGACGCTGTCGCAAAGGAGGGTGCCCGGTTTGCCAACGCGACGGCGCAGTCCTCGTGGACGATGCCAAGTACCGCGTCTCTCTTCCTTGGGCGTCACTTGCGCGGAGAGATTGCTGGTGTTCCCAAGGAGTCGCCCTCTATCCCGCGCGAATTCAAACGGGGCGGATATGTCACGGCTGGTTTCGTCGTAAATCCGTTGATCAGTAATCCGGAGAACGGTTTCGGCACGTGGTTTGATTCGTACCTGGCGGAGGGGAATGTTGGCCAGATCGCAAGCTGGATTAACGATCACAAAGATCAAGAGACGTTCACCTATATCCACTGGGTTGATCCGCACGCGCCTTACGCGCCAAACAAGGTGTGGCACAACTACGTGGGGACAGAGCCCAACATTCCCGCATCCGAGCGCGAGTACTACAAGCAAGTTCGACTTGAAGCGGGTCTCGAGATCGATGAGCAAGTCATCAAGAAATTCGAGCGCGACTGGAATGGCTATGACGATGACGTGGCGTCCTTTGATCGCCGGTTCAGCTCACTGATCCGCGCCCTTCGGCAGATGGAGATCCTGGAAGACACCCTCATCGTGATCACGGCAGATCATGGCGAGGCACTTTGGGACCACAAGGAGTTCATCGTCCGCGAAGGTATGGATCAGCCCAAGACGGTCTCGGATGTCTTGATGGTTGGGCATGGCAATCAGCTCTACCAAGAGCTCGTGCATACCCCGATCATTTTTTACGGACCCGGCGTGCCCAGTGGGGTGGTCATCGATGGACCGGTCCAGAACATCGACGTCTTTCCGACACTGCTCGAACTCTGTGATCTTGCACTGCCCGAGGGCCTAACGGGTCGCAGCCTTGTTCCCCAGATGATAGACCCGAATTCGGTCACGGACGGTTTCGGATTCTCGGTCACACGCTTTGTCTCGTCTCTCCAGACAGCGGACGGTTTCAAGTTGATTGTCCCGACTCCAGCCGGCGAAGAGATTGGACTCGAAACCGAGCTTTACGACCTGAAAACGGACCCCGTTGAGCGAAACAACATCGCGAAAAACCACCCCGAGATCGTTGCGGCCAGCCTCGCGAAGATTACAGAGCTTCTCGAGACGGGCTTAGAGAGTGACTGGAAGAAGTTCGATAACTCCGAGGCCAACCAGGCCGCGATGGAGGCGCTTGGATATCTCGAGGGTAGTGAAGCCGTTCCGCTTGGAGTGGAAGCGGAAGAGAATCAGTAATCGTCGCAGCCGGCAGCTCAGGTTGCTGGGCTACTTCGCGGGCGTGTCGATTCCGCGCAACGGGAATTCAGCAGAGGGTATATGCTCCGCTTCCATGCAAAGAAGCATCTCTTCCACCAGCTCCGGGTGCTCGGCGGCAATGTCGGTAGTTTGGCTTAGGTCGTTTGCCAGATCGAACAGCTCGGTAGTCGTTTTGTTCTTCTTGCTAAGCTGCCGGCGCACCAACATCCAGTTACCTTGGCGCAGCGCTTGCTGGCTCCCATAGCCGGGAAACTCCCAGTATAGCGTGCGCTCATGCGCCACGGCCTCGCCGCGCAGGACTGGAAGCAGGCTGGTGCCGTCGAGCTCTTCCGATACCGGCTCGCTTCCTGCAACTTCCAACAGCGTAGGCATCAGATCCCAGAAAGCGCCGACCGCGTCCGTGACTTCTCCTTCGGCAATATTCCCGGGCCAACGCGCGATCATTGGGACTCGCAGGCCACCTTCGTAGACGCTTCCTTTGGCACCTCTCAAATCGCCGTTGCTCCGGAAAAACTCAGAGTGCGCACCGCCGATGTCATAGGTGGCACCGTTGTCCGAAGTGAATATCACCAGAGTGTCTTCGTCGACACCCATCTCTTTCAATTGCGCTAAAAGCCTGCCAATGTCGCGGTCCATTCGCGAAACCATCCCAGCGTAGGCTGCACGGGGAGTGGGGTGAGGCAGGTAGCCCTTGCCGCCCTCATAGGGCGGGTCTTCCCATTCGCCGATGTAGGGCGCCATGGAGTCTTCAGGTACTTGCAGAGCTAGGTGTGGGATCGTATAGGTGAGCAGCAAGAAGAAGGGATCTTCGCCGCGCTCGGCCGTCCATTTAAGGGCGTCTTCCGACATGAGGTCATGTGCATAGTGCGGGCCCGTCAAGTTCTTCCAGACGTTTCCTTCTAGCTCGAGCTTTTGGTCATCATCCCAAAGGTGGGTGGGATAGAAGTTGTGCGCTTGGCGCTGGCAAAGGTATCCAAAGAAGTGATCGAATCCTTGGTTTTGGGGCGCGCCCGTCGAGCCTGGACCGCCCAATCCCCACTTGCCAATGCACGCGGTCTGGTAGCCCGCCTCTTGCATCGCACGTCCCAGTGTCGGGGTATCTGGAAGCAGGGGCTGTTGACCTTCGGCGTCACCTTCGTTCCAACCACCGGCCTCCCAATTGTCCCGGACGTATGCGTGCCCCGGATGCTTGCCGGTCATTAGTGTGCAACGCGACGGCGCGCAGACGGGGCTGCCGGCATAAAAATCGGTGAAGCGTAGTCCCTCGGCGGCCATGCGGTCCAAGTGCGGCGTGAGGATCAGCTGTTGCCCGTAACTTCCAAGATCGCCGTAGCCCAGGTCATCCGCGACAATCAGGATGACGTTGGGCTGCCGGTCCGATTGCAACGCCATGTTCGAGGACTTGGCTTGGCAACCAGAGAGCAGGAGGAGGACGATGAGTAGATGGCGCGTGTTCATCCCTGCATCCTACAAACCAGGCTATCGCGAGGAAGTGCTGTTCACCTTTTCGTCGAGTACTTCAGAGATGGGGAGCACCATCGGCTACCGGGTAAACAGCTTGAACAGGCTCCCGTTGTGCCAGAGGTCTCGCAGTGGGATTCGAAGATGGTCAAGCGAGGCCTTCCAGGACGAGCATGTAGCCGCGGCGAGTCGTTTTCTATTAGATTGAGCGAAGGAGTGACTTGAGGGCGACCTATTTGGGAGGCACAGATGTCTCTTTGGCGCGCCTTTCGAGCTCGGCGAGAAGATCTTTGGCCGCTGGGACCCCAAGGTTGTCGAGCTCACGAGCGAGGGCTTGCGCCTCGCTACTTCTGTCGCTCTGCAAGAGCAGGACGGCAAGGGCATAGGTCGCATCGGCTGCACTGCGCTTGTCCTCGGCATACACCGCAATGGCTCTACGCAACTCTAGTTCGGCGGCGGAGAGGTTGCCCGCAGCCGAGTGCGCAAGGCTTAAGTTGTAGGCGATGCGCGGTCGATTGGGCAGCAACTTCGCGGCCAAGGTGAGCTTTGCAAGGGACTCTTCGGGCCTTCCGAGTTCGGCGAACTGCAGGCCTAGCGAATAGGCGAGCTCGCCTTCTTCGGGGTGGCGATCCAGAGCGTCGCTAAGGAGTTGGGCGGCCTGCTCGCCTCTTCCTTGCGCGCTGAGGAGGACAGATAAGTTGTACACAGCGGGCAGGAAATCCGGATCTAGCTCGAGGGATTTGCGCCAGCGCGCCTCGGTCTCCGCGTAGTTGCCAAGGACTTGGTCCCACATGCCTCGATCGAAGTGGCTACTGGGGAAGTCGGCGTTGAGTGCGTGGTAGCGTTCGTAATCTAGGGGGGCGGCGGCGGCAACCCGAACGGCGGCAATCGGATCGAGCTGGGCTTCGCGCAACTTCAGCCCCAAGCCGCTCGCCTGGGGGAAACGCCGGATCGCGCGAGCGGCAGCGACTCGTACGAGTGCCGATGCATCCTGCAAACGAGGCGTGATTGAGCTTAGCGAGGCGGGCCCGAAGTCGGCCAGCAGCTCCAATGCCGTCGCGCGTTGCAGCGCCGGGAGTTCCTGGTTATCGACCAAGAGCTGCAGGTTCGAGAAGAGCACGTTTCGCTCTTCGACAGAGGAGTCCCCAAGGGTTTGTGCGCCAGCAAAAGTGCGGGCGAGCAAAGCGTCGAGTGTGCGCTGTGAAGCTGTTCGCTCGTTCTGATCGGCCCCGCGCCACGAGGTGATCGCGGCCGCTGCCCACTCGTCGTCCCTTTCCGTGTCGCTCTCGTGGCAACTGGCGCAGGCGTTTGGCACATCGAGCTCTTGACTTAGGTCCGGCCGCGGAACCCCCATGCGGTGATCGTGCCGCGCGTCAACGCCCATATAGGTTCGAGTTGGCATGTGGCACGCCGTGCAACGCGCGGCCTCAGTACCTCTCTCGTGGTGGTGGTGATCTGGGGTGTCATAGGATTTGGCGAGCAGCGTGGGGAAGCGGCTGATCGGAGGAGCCTCGGAGTGGCATTGCACGCACAGCTCGTTATGCCCGGGACCCTCGGGCAGCTTAAGTTGCAGGCTGTGCGGGTCGTGACAGTCGCTACATGTGACGCCCGCTTGGTGCATTCTGCTTTGTGTAAATGACCCCCAAACGTAGACCTCGTCTAAGATTTGACCGTCGGGATAGTAAATTTCAGCGCGCAGTAGTGCGGGATCAAAGTGATCTAGGAACAAGTCTCCCGGCTTCCAAGATTCTGTTAGAGCAGAACGTCGCGAGTGACACGGAGCGCAAGCTTGGAGCTCATTTTCGGCGGGGTCGACATTTCCTTCAAAACCAAGAATCGATCCACTTGGAGGCACGTAACCGACACCCCAGTCCCGTGCCAACCGGACATGCTCGTCCGCGCTTCCATGACACGCTCGGCAGCCGACATCCATCTCGCTATAGGTCGTATTGTACGAGTCCGAACCCTCGTCATAACTCTTCCGCAACTCGGTCGAATGGCACTCCGCACACATCATGTTCCAACTTTGCATCCTCCCGGTCCAGTGGAGTGCATCGCCCACGGGTGGCTCGGGATCAAGGTGGAACCAGCGTTTGTCTAACGTGTCCCAGGCGATGGGGAGGCATTGCAATCTGCCGTTTGGGGTTTCGACTAAGTACTGCTGCAGCGGATCGACGCCAAACGTGAAGGCGATGGGGAAGTCCGTATCCTCACCAGCCTGATTGTCGAGGTCGCCCTCGGTGCGCATGATGAACTTCGTGCCTTCGCGTCGGAAGCTGGTTGTGTGGACCTCGTCGCCGCGCATCCATGTCAGTGGGGCCGCGGAGAAATCGCCAAGTACAGTGCTTGGCGTCGCGTGCTGCATCGCGAGATCGTGATGGCTGCCTTGCCAAGACTCGAAGATGTCGGAATGACACGCTGCGCACGTCTCGCTTGTTGGGTGGTTCTCACTTTGCGCACGCAGGCTGCCGGGGGAAGTCTCGGAACAGCTCGCCAGTGCAAAGACTAGGAGGAGTAAGGCGCGAATCACTTGTTGTCGGAGATAAGAAGGGGCGAGCCGTCGGGGCAGGCGACTACCTGACCCGTATCTAAATTGGTCGGTAACTTGGCATCGGTCACCCGAAGCCAGTCGCTAAGGCTGGCTAATAGAGTACGGACGACTTCGGGTTCAACTGCGGCTTGATTGCGCGCCTCGCCAAGGTCATTCTCAAGGTTGAATAGTTCTACTCGACGGTCCTCGTAGTGGAAGAGCAGCTTCCAGGGACCGCGGCGAATCGCAGAGACGGGAGTTGTCCGGAACGTTTGTTTTCCCGCTTCGAGATACGCAGGGAAGTGCCACCATAGATCGTTATCCGTGGTATTGACAATGTCCTCAGTGAGCGTGCCCATTAGGCTTTGACCATCCAAGGGCAGGCTCGCTCGGTCGATTCCGGCTGCGTCTAACAGGGTGGGGAACAGATCGATGCTAGAGGTGGGAGCAAAGCTCTCACCACCCGCGGGGAGCTTGCGATCCCAGCGCACGATCAAGGGCACGCGGATGCCACCCTCGTGTAGAGCTCCTTTGCCCGACCGCAGCGGGGCGTTTGTCGTGACTTCGAGTCCCCCTGCGATCCCTGCGTCGCGATAGCCACCCACGCCACCATTGTCCGAGGTGAAAATGACTAGCGTGTTATCGATCAGCATGTGCCCTGGAGCCCGTGGGTCCTCCGTCATCTCGAGGTACTGTACGAGCCGGCCCACGTTATCGTCGAAGCTCTTGACGATACCCGCGTACTTGACGTTGTTGTGTCGCTGCCCTTTGGGCTTGTCTTCGAAGTGTTCCTTGTCTTCCGTGGGAGACTTGATGGGGGTGTGAACTGCGAAGAAGCTCATGTTGATGAAGAAGGGCTGCTCGCGAGCTCCCTCTAGAAACGCAAGCGCCTCGTCGGTCAGGCGGTCGTCAACCCATTGGCCCGCTTTGCCATTTGCGCCAAGTCCTGGAAGCGCAAAAGCGCCGCTGGCATCCGCGAACTGTCTACCACCTGCATTGCCCCGCTTGTCTCCTCCGAAGTTGACATCGAAACCCTGAGCTAGGGGCGAGCTGGCGCCGGTGCCATCCTTGTCGCCTCCAAGGTGCCACTTTCCCAAGTGAGCCGTGCGATAGCCCCCTTCGCGAAGAGCTTCTGCGAGTGTGAGCACGCTCGGATCGAGTACCGTTGTGTTCTCGACGGGCTCGAGTGATCGCAGCTCGGCGCTTCCCCGACGAGCCGAACCAACGGTGTAGATTCCCGTGCGCGCCGCCCACATTCCACTCATCAGTGCGGCGCGTGACGGAGCGCAGTTGGGCCCACTCGAATAAGCATGTGAGAACGATAAGCCGGCCGCGGCAAGGCGGTCGGTATGCGGCGTTTCTAGAAAATCACTGCCATTGCCAAGATTCGTCGAGCCCCCGGAGAGGTCCGTCCATCCAAGGTCGTCGACGAGCAGTAAAAGTATGTTGGGTGCCTGCTCGGAGAGGGTGGCGACCAATCCCCTTGCCGTTGTGAGTGGCCCCGCAATCGGGGTCCCTGTCTCTTTGGACAAGGAGAGCTGCACATCGCGCTCGTCGATCCACTCTTGCATAGTTGCGCTGAGTTCAAGAACGCGTTCAGGCTGGGCGGCAGCGAGGTCGTAGTTCTCGCCGACGTCCTCTCGTAGATTGAACAGAGCCAAACGGGGACCCGCATGAAAGAAGATCAACTTCCAATCCCCTTGGCGGACTGCGGTGTAAGGTTCGATGCCGGGACCGGGTGCACCCCACTGGTGGGGCTGGTTCCAGAAGAGCGGCCGTTCGGCTAACTGCGCACCTCCCTTAAAAATGTCGCTGAGGTCTTCTCCCTCTAGCATGCCCGCGTAGTCGGTTGGCGCGGGGACTCCGGCGAGAGCTAGAAAAGTGGGGAACAGGTCATAGGTAATTACCGGCTGCGCACTGGAGCTTCCGGGCTTGGTGTGTCCCGGCCAATGGACCGCCATCGGCACGCGCGTGCCCCCTTCGAATGCAGAGCCCTTTCCACTGCGCAGAGGCGCGTTGTGGTGATGCTTCGCAGAGCCATCCGTTGCTGGCCCCCTGCCGTGGGCGCTCAACCCACCATTGTCCGAGGTGAAGAGGATGACCGTGTTGTCGGTGACTTCGAGCTCGTCGAGTTTGGCGATCAGCGCACCAAGCGCGTTGTCGACGGACTCGATCATGGTTCCATACGTCGCCTCGCGCGCTTGCAGCTGCTCATAGTGCGGGAGCAGTCGAGCGTTCGCAGTCAGCGGAGTGTGAACGGCATAGGGAGCAAAGTTCAGGTAGAACGGTACGCCGTCGCGAACGGCGTCGTCGAGAGCCAGGCAAGCTTCAGCGCAGAGCGCTTCCGTCAAGTACGCGTCACCACCATCCCAGTTCTCCAGGCCTGGTACGTCCCAGTACGTGCTTGCGTCCGGATTACCCAGCCTCTTGGACGTCGTGAAGTTGTCTCGCGCTAAGTAGCTACCCGGCTGGCCTGCTGCATGGCCACCAATGTTGACTTGGAAACCCAATCGAAGGGGGTCATCGCCACTAGTACCCTTTGCCCCAAAGTGCGCCTTGCCAGCGTGAATCGTGCGGTATCCGGCGTCTGCCAAGAGCCGCGGATAGGTGACAGCGCTCTCATCCAAGCCATCCAACTGCCACGCTGGGGCACGTAAAGTCGGGTGGCCGGCGGATGTGTCTTGGCCCTTTGATTTCGTCCAATAGGTGATGCGGGTCGCGCCGGGCGTGCGACCCGTCAGCAGGCTCGTCCGTGTTGGAGTGCAGACGGGAGCGGCGGCATACGCGTTGGAGAAGCGCATGCCGCGCTTGGCAAGTGCATCCAAATTGGGCGTGCGCCACTGCATGTTTTGAGCCGTCGGCGCCGGCGTTAGCTGCAGGGATGTGTCCTGCCAGCCGAGGTCATCCACCAGGAACAGAATGATGTTCGGACGCTCTGTTGGTTGGGCCTTTGCTTGAGCTGCGGACCCGCTAAATACGAGGATCCCGATTGTAGCCGCGACGACGGCAAGGCCTAGTTTACGTGGCTTCAGCGTGGGGGTGTCCATAATCTCAATCATTGGAATTCGATTCGCGCTCCTCTTCCCGTCGGGAATCTTCAAGGTAGCCGAGTGCCTCTAGCCGAGCCCGCATGTCAGCGTCTATGTGAGCCGCATCGAGCGCTTTGCCAAAGGTGAGAGACTTGCCGGCGACCTCCTCAAAAGCTGCACGAATGCGCGCGGCCTGCTCGGCGCTGTCGACCGCAAGGGGAAAGCGCTCGGTGGGGTCGGAGCCTAGGTCAAAGGACTCGAGTTCGATTGTATTTGGGATGAAGAGGTCTTTGCCAAGCGGTGAGAAGATTGTCTTGGTTTGCCCTTCGCGCAGTGCGTACTTGACCGCTAGGTTCTGGACTTCACTCATTACGGCGCGGTCGGGTATCTCGCGCAGTAAACTCATACCTTGCAAGCTAGGCCACGGCGCGATGTCCAAGGCTTCGAGCACGGTCGGGACAATGTCGATAAGTGAGACGGGCGTGGCGCTGCGCCCCGGCGCCCACGTCCCGCGTTCACACGTGGCTCGACCGGGCAAGCGCACGACAAGGGGCACGGAGAGCATCTCTTGATACAGGGCGTGGCCGTGGCCGATGGCCCCGTGTTCACCGAGCTCCTTGCCGTGATCCGATGTCAGGATGACGATCGTATCCTCAAGCAGATCAAGGGATTTTAGCTTTTGGATCAGCCTGCCGAAGCCCTCGTCCGCCTGGCGAACAGCGCCGTCGTACAACTCAAAGACTCGGCTGTACTCGGCTTCGGTGACATCTTCACCCATCGAATAGAGCACCTTCTGACTTGCACTATCGTCCGAAAGCGTCGCGCCAAGGCCGAGCGCTAAGAGATGGCGTTCCTGGGGGTCAAACTGATGAGGTGCATAGGTGTGCAGGAACAGAAAGAAGCTCTCCTTTTGGTGTTGCTCGAGCCAGCTGTCGACCACGCTCATGCTCGACGCTTCAAGCAGGGCTAGGTCAACATCCGCAAGGTTGGCAAGCTGGCTGCGCAAAAGGGGCGAGTCCGAGTTCACCATCGGATCGACAGTGCCATAGGACTCGAAGCTTGCACCAAATCCGAAGTCGGGACTGACGAACCCACCGCCCGTAAAAGCTGCAGTTGTGTAGCCTCTATCCGCAAGGGTTTCAGCAAGTAATGGGCTCCGCTTGGGGTCTCGCCTGCGGCCGGGGCCCTGAACGGTGTGCATACTCGGAGTCTGCCCCGTGAAGAGCGACATGTGAGACGGGAGCGTGTAGGCGCCGTTTGCCCAAACGTCATCAAAGACAAGCGCACCCCTCGCGAATGCGTCAATGTTTGGGGTTGTCTCAACGTCGTGTCCATACAGTGACATGCGGTCCGCCCGAAGTGTATCGATCGAGACGAGAACGATGTTGGGGCCCGCGCGTCGGGGAATCCTTGGAACGATGCGCGGTGAAGCGACCAGTCCCAGGGGGGCGTCCTCCGCTCTCAAGTCTGAGCGGGCGCGAATCGAAAGGGCAGCGCCCTCTTCTATAGTGGAAAGGTCAATCGTCACAGGGAGCCAGCGCGAGTCGGTTCCACTTGATGAGGAGAGCTCAAAACTAGCTAATGGGGGCCCAGCAAGACCGCTATGCAAGAATACGTCAAACCCCATTTTGGCCCCATTTGCAGGGTCTCGGGGGTCGTCTTTACCCGGAACAAGGCCAAGCGAGCACTCGAATGTGACCCCATCTCTATTCTCCTCGCGAAATCCATCGAGGGGGAACGTCAGCAAGTCCCCCTTCCCGAGCACGGTTGCCTGGCGCCGGGTCATCGCTACGTCGAAGTCCGCGGAATGCACGCCTTGTGCATCGCCTTTCTCACCCATTAGGCTGTCGATGCGCTCTGCATTTGTCGAGGGCCGCAGGACGAAGTTGCGAAAGCGCGCTTGCAGGTTTCGATCGCCAGTCGCGTCGGCTCCCTCGTCACTAAGGATGACCCCCAATGCGATGGAGTGGGTTGTCGCGCTCGTGTGAAACCAAATGCTGACGGTCCCCGGCCCGGACTCCTGATAAGGAGCGCCGAAGTGAGCGCCTTGCAGGCTGTTGGTGAGGTCGCTCCAGTCCCCCGGTGTCGGTGAGTGCTCAAACTCGAGAATGGCGAGACGCGCGGAGTTTCCTTGTGCATCCAATCCAGAACCGTCGAACTCAGCCTGCAAAGTCAGTGACGTGTTCGCTTGGACATCGAGCAAGCGCAGCCAGCCCCCGGACTCGGGACCGAGTTGCAACGAGTCGCCGTCAACTTTCGCGCCGGCAGGAGGATTGGCGAAGTCGGGTTTAATCTGTACGAACTGCGAAGCGCGCCAAGCCATTGCGTCCAGTCCGTTCACGGAGGTGTCTAGGAGGGTGCCTGCCGCTTGCGCCGCGCCGGCTTGTGAGGCGCGCGTGAGAACTCCCTTGTTCAATAGGCCAAGAGGGAAATCTCTCGGGGCCTTTTCAGAACATCCGGCAACTGCGAGCAGTAGCAGGCAGAGTGGTGCCCTAAAGGGCTGAGAAGAAGTGTTTTGCACGGATGGACGAGGCCAAGACTCGGGGGCGGACGCGACGGTGTTTACAAGATAGCAGGCCGCTCCCGGAAAGCGCACTATTGCGGTATGCTCCGGCTTATGGATTTTGGATGGTCGGACACTTTTGGCCCCGCTTTGGGCTCTACGGCAATCTTTGTCGCCATTCACGTGGTGGTGATTACGCGAGTCGAACCCGTCTATGGGCGCGCCTTTAAGCTGTCCCGCGGTGGCGCGGCCCTGATTTTGACGATCTTGGGAGCGGCCGCATTGATTGGCAGCTTAGAGCACTGGCGCGAGGCGTTCCTCTACCGACATCCCGAGGGCGATTGGATGCGCACGGGACTACTCGTGGTCTACGGGCACCTGCTAGCAGACTTCATCTGGATGGCGGTAGGTAAGTTGAAGTACGGGATCACGCCGCGCAAAGACCTTCTCATTCACCACGGATTGGGTGTGCTTGGATTTGGGGCAGCGCTTGCGCTCGGCATCGGATATGCCTGCGGGCTTCTGACGATGATCGCCGAGCTGCTGCCCCTTACGACGGCCGTCAATGCCTGGGGCAAGAGGATTGCCGCCGTTCGCGTTACCCAAGCGGCAGATCGCGCACGGCTTCACGTCATCGCATGGCTGCGTTTGCCCCTGTGGATAGGCCTTCTTGTACTGGTTGTACTGGCCACGTTCGAGGGTGACGTGGACGGGATGTTCCTCGCGTACTTGCTCGCTGGGGGAGGCTTGATCGGTCTGATCTCACTTGACGTGTATTGGATGGGCAAGTGCCGCGAGCGGGTCGACTTCTACTAAGTCCGAACGCTCGAACCCGGAACGACATCGAGCTCCGCAGTCGCTTTCCAGCGCACGATACACTTCGTTCCACCGTCGTAATCTTCGGCGCGCACTAAAAGTGTGGCTTCCTCGTCAAGAGCGATACACGGCTCGTTGATGGCCTCGTCGAGCCCGCGCCAAAAGCGGACAAAGGGATTGTGTTCCCACTCTTCTGCAAGTGTCGTTGGAAGCGTGTGACCGGGGTGTACGACCGTGTCGTGAGGCAGCCCCATCAAGCGCTCCATGATCGAGCGCTGTATGTTGTCGTGCGTCGCATGTCCCGGCCCGCGCGTGCCCCCGATGCTGCGCCGGAAGAGTGTGTCTCCGGTGAACAAGTGCGCCGGGCCTGGGCCGGGCCCTTCGACCAAGAAGGCTAGTTGGCCGATGGTATGACCTGGAATAAATAGCGTCTTGATGCGCAACGCACCCGCTTCGATGACCTCTTCGTGTTCGAGCAACCGGTCGAGATAACCGAAGAGTGCGATCTCGTTACGGTGTCCGCAAAGGGGCGCGCAAAAGCGATCACTCCAGAACTCATTGTGTTCTACATGGTCGTGATGGTGATGGGAGAGCAAAACCCAATCCACCGTGAGCTCGTGCTCCTCGATCGCTTCCATAAGAGGTGCGGGGTCGGCACCCGTGTCTATGATCAAAGCGGATCCACCGGGACGCTCAGCGACGAGATAGCTATTGGAGAGGAAGCGAGGGTGTTCGGAGCGTTCGATAATCATGAGGCGGTCTTCTGTGACAGATCGGTGGCGCTATTCAGCGTAGCCAAGGCCATGGATGAGGGTGGCTTCGGCACTCGTTGCTTGGTCGGCAGTCGTCGCCGTGTGCCCGTTTTCGCGAAGTTCCTGAAGTCGAGCTTCGAGCTGTAGCAGCAGCTCTTCGCCAAAACCTGGTCGCGCATCGCGTTGGTTGATGAACTCGCCGGGGTCCTTCTTTAGATTAAACACCAGGCTGGCCGCTTCGCTGTGCCCTGTTGCGGGCTGGTGAATACTCTTGAGACGTTCGCCGCGTAGACCTCGGACGGGGTCCTCTTGGTCGGCGCGCACGAAGAGTTGACGTTCGGGCAGCGGCGCCGTATCGAACAGGCTAGCAAGCAAAACCCCATCTAAGTCTGCCGGCGCCGCGACGTCAAGCCATGCGCAAATAGACGGCAGCAAGTCCATGTTCGAGGTCAGCGTTTCGATCACTGTACCGCGAGCGACCGGCGATTCGATGTCCTTAGGAAAGCGCACCACCATGGGGACGCGAAGCATCTCATCGTAAACCTGATAGCTGTGACCAAGCTGTCCGTGCTCCCACATCGACTCGCCGTGATCCGAGGTGACGATGACTAGTGCTTCGTCCAGAATGCCAGCTTCGTCGAGTGCATCGAGCATGTCACCAAGGATCGCGTCGGCGTAGTGAACGTTCGCGTCGTACAGCCCCTTGATTGCTAGCTTGTCTTGGTGCGTGATGCGCGTCGCTTGGCCCTCGCCATCTTGAGCTTCTTGCAATCGCCCACCTGCCGCCGCGAACTCCGTCACTACTTTTTTGGTCAGGCCATCCTTAAAAGGCCCGTTGTAGCCCGGATCCAACCAGAGCTCACGGTGCTCTTTAGGAGGCGCATAGGGCATGTGCGGCTCGAGCACATGCGCGTAGAAAAAGAAGGGGCGTTCAGGATCACGCGACGAGCTCCACTCTGAAAGAAGGGGGGCAAAAACGGCGGGATCGACGATTTGCATGGATTCTTCTCCTGGCCTACCGCCGCCTCTTCGGAACAGCTCGTCAAAGACATCGAAGCCCTGTTCGAAGTTGTGCATCGTTCCGCCCTTGATGTTGGCAATCGCCCCAAACGTGCCATAACCAGCCGAATGAAGCACTTCTGCGAGGGTGGTCTCTCCGTCATGCAGCGCTCGATCAACGCTGGTGACTCCGTGGTGGTCCGGCAACTTACCGGTAAACAAGCTCGGGATACTCGCCAGCGTGTACGGTGCCGGCGCAAAGTTAGCGGCGAAGCTGACGCCTTCTGCCGCGAGCGCATCTAGGTTCGGTGAAGTCGCCAGGGGATACCCGAGGTGGCTCACGTGATTCGCGCTGTAGGCGTCAAAGAGAAGCAGCACGATCGGGCGCCCGGCAAGCGAACCGCTTGCCGAGCTCCGGGGAGCGTCCTGTCCACAGGCGACCAAAAAACCGAGCGGGAGTGCGAGTGCAATGGGGGAGAGCTTCATGGGGCAGCACCATCCTAACGCGATGGGGGCACCCCTGTGCCGCCCAAGGAAGTGTTGCTTTCTTTTTGGATCTCGCGATCGGGAGCTCACTCACTCTAAATCTAAGGATGGAAATCTCAATATCTGTTCTGCCTGCTATAGCCCGCCCCGTCCGTTCTGAATACGGAGCCCTTCTTGGGCTTTGTCTGGGCCGCGTAGCTCTTTTTACGGCCGATGACGAGAGCCTAGCGCACCATGGAAGGCGCGTGGCTAGGGGGCACGGCGAGGATCATTAGCGCCGCGAGCACGACTCCCGACTAGCCTCCAAAGCAGGGTAGAGCTATCAAGACAGCGACCTTAGTCGATAGCACCATGCCGCGTACCTGCTCCAGGAAAGCTTGGCGCTCGATCAAATCCAAGCACAGCATGCCGAGTCCGTTGCTGCCGTCGGGGAAAAAGAGCTCCTGAAGGTGACCCATTCCCGAAGTGTTGCGCTTCCGCATCGAATGTTCCCCGGTCCGAGTGCCACGTTAGCGGTCCGCGCAGGTTTAATAGTCGCCTCGATTTTCCAAACCCCTCTGATTTGCCCCGATCTCATGGCCGCCCGTCATATCTGTTTTGCCACCTGCGCACCCGGTATTGAGCCCTTGCTGCACGAAGAGCTGCGAGGGCTGAAGCTCGCCAAAGTTGAGCGCCAAGTCGGCGGCTGCTATTTCGAAGCGCTGCCGATCGACATCTGGCGCGCAAACCTGTGCTTGCGGACGGCGGTTCGCGTTCTGTTGCGCCTGTCTCGTTTCGAGGCGAAAACCGGCGAGCAGCTCTACGATAAAGTGAAAGAGATTGACTGGACTACGTTCGTTAAGCCCAACGGCACCCTGCGCGTGGACGCGAAGGTGAAGGACTCATCGCTCGATCACTCGAACTATGTCGAGCAGCGAGTGAAGGATGCTGTGGCCGATCAGTTCAAGGAGAAGTTTGGCGAGCGCCCTAGCGTGGACAAGGACGAGCCCGACTTACGCATCGCGATTCACATTTTTCGCGACCGCGTGACGCTGCAGGTCGACACGTCGGGGCACTCGTTGCATCGCCGCGGTTGGCGCAAAGCTCAGGGCTTTGCGCCCCTTGCCGAAACTCTAGCGGCGGCGATCGTGATGTCGACCAAGTGGAATCGCAAAGCGCCACTGATCGACCCATTCTGCGGGTCGGGAACGCTATTGATCGAGGCGGGTTTACTCGCTACGAATACGGCACCTGGACTGTTCCGCAAGCGCTTTGGCTTCCAGTCTTGGGAGGATCATGACAAGGCCGGTTTCGAGCGCTTGAAGGACAAGCTGCACAAGGAGATCCGACCGCTTGGCAAGACGCAGCTGATCGGCAACGACCTAGAGGGTGGTCGCTTGCGCGATGTCGAAGACAATGCGGAGATCGCGGGCTTTGGTGGCAAGTTGCGCCTTCAGTCGGGCAATGCTTCGGACTTCGACTTCAGGCCGGGTTGGAATGCGTGCATTGTGACGAACCCCCCTTATGGTGAGCGCATCGGAGATGTGCGCGACTTGATACCCGTCTATCGCGCCTTTGGCGAGTTGTTACGCTCGCGAGCCGGTGGCTTCGAGGTTGCGATCTTTTCTGGGAACCGCGACCTAGCAGCCGAACTCCAAATGAAATACCTGCGACCGCTGTTCCTGAAGAACGGTGCGATCGAGTGCGAGATTCTTCAGGGCGTTATCCCCGAGCCCGCGGGCGACGAGTAGCCCTAGCTTTCGAGCGCGTCGAGGAGGCGCTTCTTTACAGAGGTCATCGCGATCGTCGACTCGCTCTCCCCGACGGCGCTCGCGATGGTCGATAGGAACACGGGTCCCCGTTCGGGCGTGCTCGGAAGCCGGCCGTGGCTTCCTTTCACCAAGCTGGCATCGAGAGGGATGACGTCCATAAGGTAGCGCATGCCGAGCTTCTTCTGCACGAGCCTGCGAGCCACACGCGCCATCGGCACTCTGAGTTTGGGGTCGAGGAATAGCTCGCAAGGGTCATAGCCGGGCTTGTCGAAGATAGCTACGGTTCGCGCGAAGTCCGGCGCGCGCTCCTCGTCCAGCCAGTAGGGATAGGCAAACCACGCGCCCTCCCCAGCGACCGCAATCAGGTCACCAGCCCGCTTATGGTCCAGGCCAGCTGCGGCGCTTGTCTGTATCGATTCGACTCCGGGCACGTCGCGAAGAACTTCCAGCGCTTGCTGCTTTGCCGCTTCGTCCTTCGTGTAGATGTGTGCAACTTGGTGGTCGACGACTGCAAAGGCGCGGCTCGCAAACGGATCGAGCCGCTCGCCCGTGGGCTCGTCGCGGACCTCGAGCAGGCCCGCTTTACGAAGGATGCGATTGAGGTAGAGCGGACGGCTGACATCTTCAATGGCGTACTCAGACACGATCACAGTCTCGGTACCAGTCTCGTCCGCCGCTGCAAGAAGCTCACCCACTAATACGTCGAGTTCAACGATCGCTTGGATGGACTCGGGTGCGTCGGGGCCAAAGCGCTGGTGGCTATAGTCCAAGTGGGGGAGGTAGACCAGCGTCAGCGTGGGCCGCTCTTCGCGCAGGGTCGCAATGGCTGCTCGCGCGATCCAATCGCTCGAGGGGAGCCCCGATTTGGGTCCCCAGAAATCAAAGAACGGAAACGGGCCAAGCTGGCTTTCGAGCTTCGCCGGAAATGCCTTGGGCCATCCGTAGACAGCCGGAATCTTGCGCCCATCCGCGGGGTAGTAAGGACGAGGTGTGATGGACCAGTCGACCTTCGCTCCCATGTTCCACCACCAAAAGATCTTAGCGCAGGTGAAGGAGTCGTCGCGCCTCTTCGCGGCCTCGTAGACTTTCTCGCCTTCGACGAGCGCGTTGGACTGCTGCCAAAAGTCGATACGGTTGTAGTCGCGATCGAACCAGCCGTTGCCGACGACACCGTGCTGTGCGGGCGCCAGGCCCGTGAGCATCGTCGCTTGTGCTGCGCAAGTGACGGCAGGTAAGACCGTCCCCATTGGTGCTCCCGATCCGCGCTGGAGAATCGAGTTCAGATGTGGGGTGTTTTTGCCCAGCTGCCGCCAGGCCAAGCCGACGGCGTTTATTACGAGGAGTGGTTTCACGACCGAATCATAGCGCTTAATGGTCCTGTTCGGCGCTTTCGCCCTTATCCGATAGCCAACCGGGTCGTTTCGAGCTGCTGTGGGAGAGCTGCCAGAAGAGGGCAAGGTCCGTCAGGATCATCGCGATGTGATGGCGGCTCTTGTTGCCAACCCGAGCGGCATGAACAAGATTATGAAGGCAGCGGGGTTCATGCCAACGGATGGAATCATGAGTGAGAAGCCGTGCGCGTTCCCCGGAGGGACTTTGCTGGACAGCTTGAAGGCGGCATGCAGGAGCTCAAACGCCATGGCCAATGACATGTGTCCGTTTGGGATTCCCTCGTCCGCAGATACGCTGAACACTCCCACCTGCTGCTGCCCGCCATAAGCGCAAGCTAGCTGGACCGGGAAATGATGGTCGGAAATGCTATGGCGAGGACATGGTTACGCTCGAGCTTACTCATCTAGTGGCCCTCATCTGGTGGCTGGCGAGTTAGGATGCACGCATGTTGAAAAAGATAGTAGCCCTCTTCGGGCGTAAACCCGCACTCGTGAAAGGCGCAGGCAAGTTAGAAGAAGGGCAAGCAAAAGTTGTGACCTTCGGAGATGTGCTTGCTGGCACTGCCACTCAGGTCATGTTTAGCCGCGTCGGCGGCGAGCTGCGCGCGATGAACGCGATATGCCCTCACGAGGGAATTCTCATGAATGACGGCCCCGTCACCTCCGAGGGCAACATCGTTTGCCCAATGCATCTGTTTGAATTCGACACAAAAACGGGCCGTGAGAAAGGAACACAGTGCAAAAACGTGAAGATCTACAAGGTTCGCGAAGACGGCAATGACGCCGACATCTGGCTCTAGAAGCTAGGATGAAAGGAGGGTGAGATGAGAATGCCAATAAGCGCAGCTGCTCTTGGATTGAGCCTTTTGCTTGGCGCTCCTGCCGCGTCAACTTCGCCGGGGGATGACATCGACCCGGGGAAGTGGCTCAAATCGAACAAGTCGAAAGTGGGCAAGCTCGCCAAGGAGTGGTGGAGCGAACGTCCCGCGACGCGCTTCATCGATTGGGACGCGCAGAAGCGAGCGGCGCTGCTCGAGAAGGCAGCCGCATTCGGCCCGCTGCCGGAATTCGACAAAGCGGACGGGAAAGTAAACCTCGACGTGCTGGTAGATCAGATTTGGAAGCCGCTAGAGAAGAGCTGGCCCGACACAATGGGCGACGCGCAGAAGGGCAAAGTGACGTTCGATACACCTTATGGCGAGGCGTGGTTCTTGCTCGACACAACAAAGACCAAGCGCGGAGAGAAGCCGTCGCTCATACTCGGTTTACACGGCGGCGGAGAGAATGCCGGGGACGCCGCGCCCGCGCGCAACACCTGGTCTACGGCGGGCGCGACGGGGATCTTCCCGCAAGGGATCCATCTGGTACACGACACTTGGAACACGGTCGAGGGGGAGCGCTTTCTGCTGACGCTTCTCGACTACGCCAAGGCGCGTTTGAATGTGGATCCCGAGCGCATCTACGTCGCGGGCTTCAGCATGGGCGGCACGGGTTCCTGGTTCATGGCTGGACGTCACGCGGATCTATTGGCCTGCTCGATGCCTTGCGCTGGCGTTTTGATGGCCGCGCCCAAAAGCCAAGTCGCCTCGCCGGATGCGATTAGCGCAGTTCAGCACGGCTTGATCCCGAACGTGCGCAACTTGGCGATGTATTACTTTATCGGGCTCTCCGATGTGAACTGCATGCCGGGTACCTATCTCTACGTCGATCGGCTGTTGAAGGATCTGAAAGAGTCAGACAAAGGCGGCTACGACAAAATCCACTTCAGCACGTACGAAGGCCTCGCGCACGCATTCCCTCCTGGAGAGCCAGCTGCTGCCAAAGAGTTTATGCTCGAGCAGCGACGCGACACTTTCCCGGAGACCGTCGTCTGGGAATACGTTGCAGATCCCTTCCCGCAGCACACTCCGGGCGAAGCTTGCGAGCGATTGGTGAAGCGCAATTTTTATTGGTTGAGCTGCGAGAACCCAATGGACTTCCAGACC
>Ga0315322_10000307_pt1 | contig 35435 bp, 34 predicted proteins | sample M110021515metaG_FD_203461 | JGI IMG/M metagenome (GOLD analysis project Ga0315322, IMG submission 203461) | Ammonia-oxidizing marine archaeal communities from Monterey Bay, California, United States - M1 100m 21515 | ecosystem: Environmental > Aquatic > Marine > Intertidal zone | place: USA...
GGCGAGAATTTGTTCGGGAAAGTAGGGCAGCCGCTCTACAGTTACACGCCCAGGACCACCATCGACTTTGCCTGGAAATGTGCCGTTAAAAAGTCTGCAGCCGGTCTTGCTGGCGATCCTGCTGGCCACTTGCATTGCTGCCTGTTCCGATGCGTGATGCTCCAGTAGAAGAATCGTCTTGCTACCACCACTCATGGCTTTGGCTACCTGTTCTATAGCTGAATCATCAACCTTGCTGCGTTGTGGAAGTGCGTTAGGAGTCACTGGGCCGCTGGACTCTCCCCACGCTGCATCTGCGCCCATAATCAGCGTGGCAATCTGACCGTTGGAGCCAGTTGTTTGCCTCAAAGTGGCTGTATAAGCATCGGCTCCATCCTGTGCAAGAGTTTCATTGGTGCTGCAGGATTTAATCCAGCTGGAATAGTTTCTCGCCAGAGTGTCGATGTCCGAAGTGAGTGGGGCGTCGAAGCCGACATGAAAATTCGGATGATTACCAATAATATTTATCATCGGTGAATTGGCACGACGGGCATTGTGCAGGTTGGCGATACCATTTCCCAGTCCAGGGCCAAGATGGAGAAGAGTGGCTGCAGGTTTTCCTGTCATTCGACCAATACCATCAGCTGCGCCTGTACAGACACCTTCAAACAGGGCGAGGACGGACTTAATTTCAGGTACGGCATCCAGTGCCTGCACTAAATGCATCTCGGATGTTCCGGGGTTGGCGATGCAGTATTCAACACCGCAATCGGCCAGGGTTTTAATCAGCGCAGTAGCACCATTCATGGTAATGTCCTCATTATTAATTCTGCTGATTCACGGGAATCACAACGCTGGCTATCATAGCATCCATAGCACCGGAGGAATCAAACTCTTATGGCAATTAGCAGCGAAGAAAAAGAATTTGCAGCCTATGTTGTTGACCTGATGCAGTCTATCGGGCCGGTTGAGTCGAAGAGAATGTTTGGTGGCTTCGGTGTTTTCCTCGATGGTCTGATGTTCGGTCTGATAACCGGCAATGTTCTTTACATTAAAGCTGATGAAGACAGTAAAAAAGACTTTCTGCAGTTGGGGTTATTGCCGTTCAGTTATAGCAAGAAAGATAAAACCATGAGTCTTTCTTATTATCAGGCTCCGGAAGAAGCTATGGAGAATGTGGAAATAATGTCCGGGTGGGCCAACAAGGGCTTTGCGGCGGCTCTGAGGGCGGCTGCGAAGAAACGCCCGAGCTCTGGCAATAGAAAGAAAAAATAAATATATTCAAAAGCTTAGAGCGGATCCGACTAATTCTACAATTCCAGCTGAAAGGTGTAGACTAGACTGCTATATTGATCAGCGTATCTCGAATGGCTAATGGATTTGTTTTGGAGGGGAAACTTATGAAATTTCGGACTTTAGGTGTTGCGGCGGCTTTGTCATTTGCACTGAGTGGTTTAGTTCAGGCTCAGGACTTTGCTGCCCCGAAAACCGAGTATGGGCAGCCTGACCTACAGGGAGTGTGGAATTTCAGTTCATTTATTCCCATGGAGCGCCCCGCTTTCTTTGGCGATAAGCAGTTTCTAACTGACGAAGAAATTGCTGCACTGGAGGCGCAGACTGAAGCCGGACTTCAGGCTATCAATAATATCGGGGTAGGTGGATACAATACATTCTGGACAGAAATGGGTGGGGACGGGGACAACCGAACTTCGCTTATTACATACCCCGCTAATGGCAGACTTCCTGAAACTGTGGAAGGCGTAGCCATCCAGGTGGGAGGGCTTGGTCCCGATGAGCCGGGCACGCGACCGGTACGAATGGTTGTTGGTGGCATCGCTAAAGATGGACCGGAAGATCGGGGTATATCTGAACGATGCATCGTGGGTTTTAATTCCGGCCCTCCGTTTACGCCAAATCTTTACAACAACAATGTTCAGATTATCCAGCATAAGGACACCGTGGTGATCATGACCGAGATGATTCATGACGCCCGCATCGTTCCTCTTGATAAAGACGGGCATATTAACGATGGCATTCGCCAGTGGTCAGGTGATTCACGGGGCTATTGGGATGGTGATACGCTGGTTGTAGAAACCCGGAATTTTAACAATTTGACCCAGAGCTTCAGTGTCTATGGTAGTGCGGAAGAAAAGCTACTAACCGAGAGATTTACCCGTGTCGATGAGTTCACTGTTAACTACGAATTTACTATCGATGATCCGGGTACATTTACAGACAAAATTGTAGCGATGGTCCCCATGGCCAAGGTAGATGGGCTGATGTATGAATATGCCTGCCACGAAGGGAACTATGGCATGATGAATACATTGCGGGGTGCTCGTATGGAAGAGCAGCGCGCAGCAGAAGGTGCCGAAGGCAACTAGAAAAAACAACTGACGAACTAAAAAAGGCCGATCATTGATCGGCCTTTTTTATACTTGAAAAAAATATGCAGTAGAGAAAGTTTGTCAGTCGGATCAGTCTAGTCTTCAGGGAACAAAGATATCATATGGGATTTTGCGTATCTCTCCCCACGGACGTTATCACCCTGAAATATTTCTCCTGCTTTTCTCAAATCTTCATCGCTAATGTTTAAATCAGCTGCGTTTTTTAGCAGCGCAACTGCGAAGATTAAAGCACCAGTGATATCAGGTCTAGGATACTTAAGTGCAAGTTTGGCAGCCAAATGCTCCTGCCAAGTCTCTAGCATTACTTCCTTAGCCCAGTTCTGATGTTGTTGCTGAACAGCTACTGCATCGTGTGCTGATGGGTATGCTAATTAGCTACGGGTAATGTAGAAGGTGCTAGTTCAGCCTTCACACCTGTAGCGTCTATAGAATACAACTACTACTAGCCTTTAGCATCTAGCCCCGCAGGGTTCCTATACAGTCCTTAGCTCTTTTTCCTTCCTGTATAGTTTCTATGTACTGAAGAGAGACCATTAATTGTTAACCTTTCTTTTTGGGCCCTTTGAATTGCTTCCTTGATCATAAGTAAATCTCTGATAGGATTACGGAAATTTCTTACCTCTGCGGATTAGGTTGTGAGTTTGAATCCAGCTATTAAAGCTGTTCGTGTCTTTTCGGTATTTGTTTCCCTGTTGCTAATTCTCATGCTTCCGGGCAGGTCGTTTGCCGTGGAGGAAATTATCAATCCTGATCAGTATCCCCTGCCACGGGAACTAAATGGATTACACTTCTATCTCATCACTGTCGATGTCGGGGATATGGTTTGGGACAATTTTGGTCATACGGCGCTGCGTGTCTATGATGAAAACACCGGTTCTGACCTGGTATACAATTGGGGAGTCTTCGATGCCAACGACGGGGTCGTGCAATTTGCCTACAATTTTTTCAAAGGAATTATGGACTATCGTCTGGAAACCCATACGCCCACCCAGGAATTTGCTATGTATCGATCGCAACAGCGAACCCTGTGGCAGGACAATATAAACCTAACAAACCCCCAAAAAGAAATTCTCTACCGTCGTCTGCAATGGAATCTGCAAGAAGAAAATATTGTCTATCCCTACCAATACTTTTTCGATAACTGCACTACAAAAGTTCGGGACTATTTGAATGAAGCATTGGGAGGCAAACTCGCAGCCAATAATTCAGCTATCACCGACAAGACTTTCCGGCAGCAGGTGCAGGATCATTATGAGTCCGCAGCCCTGATTGACTTCTCTTTGGATATTCTGATGAATAGTAATGTCGACAGGAATGTTTCTGAGTGGGAAGAAATGTTTCTGCCGTTAAGTCTGCGGCAGCGTTTACTGCAGCTGGAGTCCGATGTTGCGATAGATGGCGAAAGGCAAAAATTGCTTTCCGATGCGCAAGTGGTTATGGAGTTTCCGCCACCAAATGCAGAGCAAGACCCTTATAGAGTCGCTTCTATAACTCTTCTGGCTCCAGTCATATTTCTATTTCTGATGCTGAAGAAAATTCCCATGTCTTACTTTGCGACCCACTCAAGAATCGGCTTAAAAGCAGCGGGGATTAATTTTCGTATATTAGGCGTGCTTGGGTTGCTTGCTGCTGCTTTTAGCGGGGTTTACGGATTATTAATGTTGGCTGGCTGGTTCGTTTCAGATCATCTCGACCTTCATCACAATGTGAATTTATTATTGTTTTGGCCTACCGATATTTTGGGCCTGCTTGTTGCTCTGCGCTGGCTGACTTTCTGTAAACCCTGGCCATTAACCCACAATAGCACACCGTTTCTTAACTATTACATGATGGCGCATCTGGTGGCGATGGCGGTATATGCAGTTGTAGCCCTCTTCGATCTATACAGCCAGAGTATTTTTCCAATTGCGCTATACGTGTTACCGGGTTTCGCATTATTTACCGTGCTGATCTGGATGGTTGGCTTTGAACCGGCCAAGCCGAAGCCCATGTATTTCTGAATGAATCGATCAGGCAATTAGATGAGTATACTTAAGAGTGAAAATGCTAAACGGGCGGAAGCGCTGCACCCAATGGCAGAGAAGGTGGCCAATGCTTCTGCAAGGTTGAAGCCTTTGGAGCAATGCACCCCTCAGGAAGCCCGGTCCCAGCGAGAGGAGAAGGGCAATCCTTTTGCTCCACCAGCCTGTGATCTGGCAGAGATCAGAGATCTAAAAATTGGCAGTTCAGCCGCTGAATTAATGGCCCGAATGTATAGCCCTCATTTTGCTCAGCAAGGCTTGAGGCCCGCTCTGGTTTTCTTTCATGGTGGTGGCCATGTAGTAGGTAATGTTGAGCAATACGATACCTTTGCTCAGCAATTAGCTTTTCATGGTAACTGCATTGTTCTATCAGTCGAATATCGTTTGGCTCCGGAAACAAAGTCTCGTGGCATTTACCAGGATGGCTTTGACTCCTTTCAATGGTTAGTCGCCAATGCTGAAGCCTTGGGCATAGATGGCGAAAGAATAGCCATCGGAGGGGATAGTGCCGGCGCTAACCTGGCCATAGCTGTATGCCTTATGTGTAAGCAAGTAGAAGCCAGAATGCCGGCCTATGAATTGTTGATCTATCCGGCAACGGACTATCGTTTGCATTACTCTTCCATAGAGGAATTTGCGCAGGGTTATTTTCTTACCAAGGCAGGCAAGCAATGGTTTCGTGATCATTTCCTCGAAGATGAATCCAGAGCCAAGGATCCGATAGTATCGTCTATGCTAGCCGACCTTTCGGGTTTGCCTGAATCTTTTGTTATTACCGCAGGCTTTGATCCGCTTCGGGATGAGGGCAAGGCTTTTGCCGATCGTCTGATTGAACATGGAGTTGCCTGTCGTCATCTCTGTTACACAGATATGATTCATGGCTTTGTTTCTTTTGCGGGTGGCATACCTGCCGGCATGGATGCATTGGAAGAAATGGGCGGAGAATTGAAGAGAGTGCTAGCTGAAAATTGATCAGCAAGGTATCAGCTTAAATCAGAAATAAAAAAGGCCGATCAGTGATCGGCCTTTTTTTATGTCAGCTGCAATGCTTATGGGCTGACAACTTGTACGCGGCGATTAGCTTGATAAGCTCGTTCGGAAGTACCTTGCTGGGCAGGTCGTTCTTCACCGTAGCTTACAGTTTCAATTTGTCTGCGAGCCGCACCGTTTACAATCAGGTAATTCTGGATTGCTTCAGCACGACGTTCGCCAAGAGCGATGTTGTATTCACGGGTACCGCGTTCGTCTGCGTGCCCTTCAAGCCTAATGCGTTTGTTAGGATTGGCAGCAAGATCTCTGGCGTGATGGCTAAGCACATCGCGGTCGGCAGGTCGGAATTCCGAAACATCAAAATCGAAATAGAAAACGGTTGTTGCCAGAGCAGCACTTCTTACGCGCGCTTCTTCAGCGGCGGCACGTGCAGCAGCGTCAGAACCCGAGTCTTGTGTGCTGCGTGTATTGCTGTTTCCGGAAGCAGCAGTGGTTTCGTTGCTGGCTTCTTCACCGGTTGAGCTACAAGCTGCCAGGGTAAACAGAGTGGTTAAAAGGAGTGCCATCTTGGCGATTTGATTGGTTTTCATGCGAGCTCCCACGATTTTATTTTTGAGAAAATAGTCCGGAAATACAATGTGTTAAAAAGTTTGCGAAGGATAACGTATTTACTCTCCCAAAGCCAACAGGGGGCCTTAATTTAGTGATTCATGTCATGATATGGGTAAACTGGGTATTAGGCGCGGAGAGATAATCAAATTTATCGAGCATACGTTCGATTTTTGTTTATTAGGCAGGTCATTAGATGATAATCTTTGCAGTCGATTTGCAAAGTAAAAGACGCCCCAATTCCGCTGTTAACCAGTGAATTAGAGGGCTTGAAAATCCGGAAGTGACCGGAAAATTCAGGAGAAAGAGTGTGAACGCTGATTTTACCGCCGAAGAACTGGCCTTTGAACAGGAAGTGAGAGAGTTTCTGGAAAGTGAATTTCCAGCCGAATACCGTGCCAAGCTTGATGCAGGCATCCGCTTGAGCAAGGACGAATTAGTTAATTGGCAGAAAATTCTCTACAAGAAAGGCTGGGCTGCACCTAATTGGCCCGAGGAACATGGGGGTACCGGCTGGACTCCGACCCAGAAGTATATTTTTGCGACAGAAATGGGCTTGATAGGTGCGCCTGAGCCAGTGCCATTTGGAATGAAAATGGTTGCTCCGGTACTCATGGCCTATGGCAATGACGAGCAGAAGCAGCGCTTCTTGCCTGATATTCTTGAGAGCAATGTGTGGTGGTGTCAGGGGTATTCAGAACCTAATGCCGGCTCTGACCTGGCGTCGCTCAAAACCAGCGCAGTTCGTGATGGTGATGAATACGTAGTTAGCGGCAGCAAAACCTGGAATACCTACGGTCAGTATGCAGACTGGATCTTTTGCTTGGTACGCACCGATAACAGCGTGAAGAAGCAGGAAGGGATCAGCTTTTTGCTTATAAATATGAAGAGCCCAGGTATCACCTTGAAACCAATTGTGTTGCTTGATGGCCACGCCGAAGTGAATGAAGTTTTCTTCGACGATGTAAGAGTGCCGGCGAATAATCTAATCGGTGAAGAGAACAAGGGCTGGACCTATGCGAAAGTCTTGCTCACCCATGAAAGAACTAATATCTCGGGTGTGCCTAGAGGCAAGAGAAGGCTTAAGGCGCTTAAGCGAATAGCGACGGAAACCAGCGATGGTAATGGATCCAACATGTTGGAGAACCCGGCTTTTCGCAAGAAACTGGCGGAAGCCGAAATCGATTTACAGGCTCTGGAATACTCCGAGCTTCGAACACTTGCTGCATTAAGTGTTGGGAAGGCTCCGGGACCAGAATCCTCAATTCTAAAAATAGTAGGAACCGAACTGGCGCAACGAATGGATGAACTCTTCGTTGAGTTAGCCGGCTACCACTGCCTGCCATTTTTACCCGAACAATTTGACGAAGGATTCGAAGGTGAGTCCATGGGGCCTGGTAATTCAGCAGCGGCTGCACTTACTTATTTTAATAACCGGAAATTAACTATTTTCGGTGGTTCGAATGAAGTTCAGCGAAACATTATTTCGAAAGCGGTGCTCGGCCTGTAAGCAGCCCTTAAACAAACCATAAATTCGATTGCAGGGGCCTATAGTGAGTATGAGTATACGTAGTGGCCATGAATTGATAAAGATTAAGAGACAGAGGATAAAAAGTGGATTTTTCATATACCGAAGAGCAGCAGATGCTGCAGGAAAGTGTTCAGAAATTCGTGCAGAAGAACTACGAATTTGACTCACGCAAAGAAATCATTGCAAGTGAAAAAGGATTTAGTGAAGAGAATTGGCAGCTGTTTGCAGAGCTTGGATGGTTAACGGTTCCCTTCAAGGAAGAAGATGGCGGCTTCGGCGGATCGGCTGTTGACATGATTGTCATGATGGAAGAATTTGGCAAGGCCATGTTGGTGGAGCCTTTTACTCCGACTACAGTGATCTGCGGTGGTCTAATCAGTACCTTGGGTAGTGATGAGCAGAAAGCCGAACTTATACCGCAAATTATGGAAGGCGGCTTGCAGCTTGGCTGCGCCTATGCCGAGACCGGTAGCCGATTCAATCTAGCCAGTGTAAGCACCAGTGCAGTAGCTGAAGGTGATTCTATAAAAATCAGTGGTCAGAAGATTGCCGTTATCAACGGATCCAATGCTGACAAATTGTTGGTAGTAGCGAGAGATTCCGGAGCGGAGTCAGATCGCAAAGGCATTTCAATATACCTTGTGGATGCTGATGCAGAAGGTGTTAGCAAGAAAGTGTATGCCAATGTTGACGGCAAAAAAGCAGCCGAGATCACCCTGGATTCAGTAGTTGTTCCAGCCTCCCAAAGGCTTGGAGAGATCGGAACAGCCATCACCGCACTGGAAGCTGTTATCGATCGTGCAACGGTTGCCATCAGCGCTGAAGCGGTTGGAGCTCTTGAGGCTCTGTTGCATAAAACTGTTGAATACAGCAAGACTCGTAAACAGTTTGGCACGGCTATCGGTACTTTTCAGGCATTGCAGCATCGTATGGCTGATATGTTTATCGAATGCCAGCTTGCTCGCTCAATTGTTATTCGTGCGGCGATGGAATTGGACAGCGCTGCAAATGATGTTGAAAAAGCCCGTGCTGTATCAGCAGCCAAGAGCCGGGTAGGAAAAGCTATTCGCAAGGTCGGTCAGGAAGCCATACAGATTCATGGTGGAATAGGCATGACTGAAGAGCTCGATGTTGGTCATCTATTCAAGCGGGTTACTGCATTGGACTTGATGTTTGGTAATGCTGATTATCACACCGACAGATTCGCGTCTCTATAGATTAATAAATCCGCAAATGAATGCTAAAAGCCATCGTTGCCCCGACTAATAGTGGCTTTTAGTTAATTCATTTCTGGCATAAAATCCCATCCCCATGAGTGAATTAATATTCGTCCGTCACGGACAGGCTTCTTTCGGCAAGGAGTCCTATGACAAGCTAAGCGAGCAAGGTGTGGAACAGGTTCGCATTCTTGCACGCCATTGGCAGCACATTGGCGAGGAATTCGATGTCGTATACAGCGGTGATTTGCTGCGGCAGAAAGAGACAGCCAATGAGCTTCTTTCTCTGGTAAAGCATAAGCCGGACGAATCCCTGCAAGATCCTTCTTTTAATGAATACAATGGCGATCCCCTAATAAGGATTTATCTTCGTGATCACTATGTGTCTGACGACGATGGCTTGCTACAGTTACCCATTAACGATGAAAGGTTATTCCAGAAAACCTTTGAATTGGCGACTGCAAAGTGGATTCGTAACGAATTAAATCCTGCGGATGAAGACAGGGATTTCGAATACTGGCACGACTTTCAAAATCGGGTTCATACTGTGATCGACAAAATCATGGAGAATCACGGCAACGGAAGCAGGGTATTAATCTCGACCTCTGGCGGAGTGATAGCCATGGCCTTGCAGCGAGTATTGCAATTCCCCGACGAACAGGTGATTACGACCAACTGGATGGTTCGAAATAGCTCTGTTACCCGGGTTAAGTATGGCAGGGGAAAGGTTTCACTAACCCAGTTTAATAGTCTGGCCCATTTGGAGCATCCGGATTTGCAACACCTGATCACTTACAGATAGTCTACAGTTCTAATAACATGCGGGAAATGCAAGGAATCGATTTTGGCTGATAATAATCTGGTAGATAAGGCAGAAAGTATTCGTGAGGGAGAGGAGCTTAATCTCGATGCCCTTCGGCAACACCTCGAGCCTGTTCTGGGCGCCAAAGTAAACGAACTTGAAGTAAGGCAGTTTCCCGGCGGTCATTCAAACCTCACTTATTTGCTTAATAGCGGCTCCGATCAATGGGTGTTGAGACGCCCTCCGTTCGGTAGCAAGGTGAAGTCTGCCCACGACATGTCCAGAGAGTATAAAATTCTTTCTGCGCTGAAAGATGTTTATCCCTATAGCCCGGTGCCAAGTCATTTCTGTGATGATCACGATGTCATAGGCTGTGATTTTTATTTGATGAATTATATCGAAGGTCTAGTTATTCGCAGGGATTACCCAGAAAGTCTGAAGCTAACTCCGGGTCAGACCCATCAACAACTGCTTAATTTCTTTGATGTGTTAAGCGAACTCCACTCGGTTGATCTGGTTGAAGCAGGTCTTGATACCTTTGGTAGACCTGAGGGATACGTCAAGAGACAGATGGACGGTTGGTGTCGTCGCTGGGAGGATGCCTACACTCCGGATACAGTTAACTGTGACAAAATTATTAAGTGGTTGCGAGACAATATGCCGGCGGAAAGCGGCAAGGCCAGCGTCATACATAATGACTATAAGCTCGATAATGTAATTTTTTCCCTCGATGATCCTCTAAAGGTAATCGGAGTTCTGGATTGGGAAATGTCCACTGTTGGTGACCCCTTGATGGACCTTGGTTGTACCCTTGGGTACTGGACGCAGATAAGCGATCCGGATTTTTTCCGTGAATCAAGAACCATGCCCAGCGACGTCCCTGGAGCACCGACCCGCGCCGAAATTATTGCCCGGTTTCAGCAGCAAACGGGAATCGCGGTAGATAATTTCCCATTCTATTTTTGTTTTGGTCTATTCAGGTTAGCGGTTATCGGTCAGCAAATTTATTATCGTTACTACCATGGATTGACCAAGGATGAACGCTTTGCAGGGTTTATCAAAAAATCTTTTGTACTGCAGCAGATGTGCGAGCTGATTATCAGCGGCGAAATCGAAAGCTGAAGTTGGGAATAAAACCAAAAACCACACCAGGAGTTCGCATGTCATTTAACATTAACGATCTGTTCTCAGTTGCCGGAAAAACTGCCATTGTTACAGGTGGCTCCAGAGGCATTGGCAAAATGATCGCGCAAGGCTTTGTCGCCAACGGGGTAAAGACCTATATAACTGCTCGCAAGGCTGATGCCTGTGAGGCCACCGCGAACGAATTATCTGAAGTCGGTGAATGTGTAGCTTTGCCCGCTGATCTATCGATTGATGAGGGTCGCGAAGCCTTCGTTACAGAGATTAAATCCCGTGAAGATAAAATTGATATCCTGGTTAATAATGCAGGTGCTGCCTGGGGAGCCAGTTTTGAAGACTATCCCGATGACGGCTACGACAAAGTTATGGACATAAACGTTCGCGCAATTTTCATGCTAACCCGTGATCTGATGCCCTTGTTAACCAAAGATGCAACCACGGAAAACCCGTCGAGGGTTATCAATATTGGTTCCATCGATGGCTTGCGGGTATCCGCTACCGACAATTTTGCTTACGGCGCGAGTAAGGCGGCTGTGCACTTTCTTACCAAGAACCTCGCTGTGCGCTTGGCTCCAAAGGGCTTAACCGTAAATGCGATCGCCCCGGGACCATTTGAAAGCAAGATGATGGAGCATACGCTGAAAAACTTTCAGGACAAGATCGAGCAGCAGAACCCCATGGGTCGTATTGGAAACTCAGAGGACATGGCTGGTCTGGCCCTGTATTTGGCCTCATCGGCAACCCGCTATATGACCGGACAGGTTATTGCTCTGGATGGCGGAAGTCATCTGGGAGCGCGCTAGAATTAGGTTTTCCGTTGAACACCTCCCGAATTGAACTTCCCGGGCAGGCTTTCCATCTCGAAGACACTAGGGATTGGCCGTCAGTCATGGTATTTTTGCTACCCGGTAAATCAACCGGTGTGAATAATGTGACTGGGAATCGTGGCAGGAAATTGTGACAGCTAAGAATAGTAGACTACCTAATTCCATTGTGATTTGTGTCGCTTTTGTAAGCGGCTTCTGCGTTATGACTATCGAAATGTTGGGCGCGCGAATAATGGCTCCCTATTTCGGTGGTAGCCTGTCAGTTTGGGGCAGCATCATTACTGTATTCATGGTTGCCCTCTCTATCGGCTATTTGCTAGGGGGAAGGCTTTCTACTCTAAATCCGAATCCTGTGACTTATGCTATGTTTTTTATAGCAGCGGCATTATGTTCACTGCCTATCATTCTGCTTGCCGACAATATTATGCGGCCGATTTTTATGGCCATCGAAGACCCTCGATACGGATCTCTAATTGCGTCCCTGTTTATGTATCTGATTCCTACCAGTATTCTCGGAATGATTTCACCTTACTCCATCAGATTACTTGTGGAAACCCAGGAGCATAGCGGGCACATGGCAGGCTTGCTGTTTTTCATCTCTACAATGGGAAGTGCTGCAGGCACGCTGGGTACCAGTTTCTACTTTGTGCTATGGTTTGAAGTTAATCAAATACTGTGGGGCTCGGTAGCCGCACTGCTAGCAGCGGGGTGTACGGTTCTGGTGGCCAACTTTCTGGTTAATAAATCTGCAGCACCCTCGGTTGCTGGCAAGCCCGTGAAAACGTAAGGACCTTTGCCATGAATAGAATACTCATTATGCATCGTCTTCTTGCCGTCAGCGCAATATTTCTAGGCCTGACCTTCCCCATTTCTCTTAGTGCTGAAATCCTCCATGAAGAGCGCTCTGTCTATAGAGACATTACCGTGGAAGAAAATGACGGTCGTCGATGTCTGGTTTTCAATGTGCTCAGGGGAGACAGGAATCAAACCTGTATGGATTTGGATAATCCTGATCGATTGGTGTTCACCTATACGCGAATGAGCTTCGCCGGTTTGCTGTTAACGCCCTCTCCAAAAAATATTCTGGTAGCCGGGCTTGGTGGTGGAACAATTCCCATGATCATGAATGATATGTTTCCGGATGCCGCCATCGATATTGTTGAAATCGATCAGGCGGTGATTAATGTAGCTAAGGATTATTTCTTCTTTGAAGAGAACGACAATATGAAAGTCGTTCTCAATGACGCCAGAGTGTTTATAAAAAGGTCAGGCATACTAGGTAAGAAGTATGACTATATAATTCTGGATGCCTTCGGTGGCGATTATATTCCCGAGCACTTGCTGACTAGAGAGTTTCTCGAAGAAGTTAAACAGATCATGACGCCCGATGCAGTATTGGTTGCCAATACGTTCTCAACCAGCCGTTTTTATGATCACGAAAGCGTTACTTACCAACAGGTATTTGGTGAATTTTTCAATTTCAAACTACCCAGCTCAGGTAATAGAATAATCATGACCCAGCTGGACCCATTACCGCCGCGAGCAACGCTGGTTTCCGCTGCGCGGGGTATTGCTCCTTCCCTGGAGAAGTTCGGCGTACCCCTATTGGAATACCCCAGAAGATTATCTACGCGGGTAGATTGGGATATGAGCCGCCGGGTGCTTACCGATCAATATGCTCCGGCAAATCTCTTGAACGAAGATCGTTAGAAACTATTTGCAGTACTAAAAAATAAAAATCGAATAAATATGTTAGGAGGTATGAAATGAACAAGCGTGCTCTATCTTCAAAATTTCTCATTGCCATTATCATCTCAGTGATGAGTTCATTAAGCCTGGCGGAAGTATCAATCAAGCCGGATATTGTATACGGACACAAAGACGGAATGGCGCTGGTCTATGATGTCATTCAGCCTCAAAATGCCAATGGTGCGGCCGTAGTATTTATGGTGAGCGGCGGTTGGTTTTCCCGATGGGCAGCACCCGAAACGCGAGCCCGACAATTTTCCGATATGTTGGACGAAGGCTTTACTGTCATTCCTGTGCATCATGGCAGCGCACCTCGATATCATGTGCCCGATGCCTATGCAGATGTGAGCAGGGCTATACGCCACATCAAGATGAATGCTGAAGAGTTTGGAATTGACGCCGACCGTATTGGTGTTACCGGAGGAAGTGCGGGAGGGCATCTGTCTCTGATGCTGGGTCTGGACTCTGACGAAGGGGAAATGCAGGCAAGAGATGCTGTAGAGCGGGTATCTAATGAAGTTGCTGCTGTAGTAGCGTACTTCCCGCCGGTGGATTTGCGAGAAATTGCCGGACCTAGTGACCGATTTCCTGCTTTGGACTTTCCCGTGGAGGAAGCGGCGGCAATTTCGCCTATTCTACATGCGGATCCTCAAGATCCGCCTACTCTGCTAATCCACGGCGATGCCGATGATCTGGTTAATGTGAGCAACTCGGAAATAATGTATGCCGAATTGATAAAGCAAAATATTGAGTCAGATTTTATTATTATCCCCGGTGGGCAACATGGATTTCGCGGTGAAAATGCCAGAACAGCGGCATCCTTGAGACTGCAATGGTTTAAGAAACATCTGATGTAATTTGTCAGCTGTCTTAACCAAAAAAAGCCGGATTAATATCCGGCTTTTTTATTGAGCGAATTTATTTCTAAGTTCTGGTACCAGGCCAGGCTTAGAGAGTTGCCAATAAGCGAGTACCCTGGTCGATAGCTCTTTTGGCATCCAGCTCGGAAGCGATGTCAGCTCCACCAATAAGATGGTAAGGCTTTTGCAAACCCTCGCAGATTTCCCTTAGTGGTTCCTGACCCGCGCAGATAATGATCTGGTCAACATTCAGTGTTTTAGGCTCATTGTTACTGAGCAGATGAAGGCCTTGATCATCAATACTTTGATAATCACAACCGGAAATCATCTTGATGCCACGTTTAATAAGGCCGAGACGATGGATCCAGCCAGTGGTTTTGCCCAGATTCTTGCCCAGTTTTTCATTTTTCCTTTGCAGCAGAAAAATTTCCCGGGCTGAAGGTTCAACTGCTTCTTCCATACCCTCAATGCCGCCCCTTGATTCCATGCTCATATCAATTCCCCATTCTTTCATAAAGGCAGGGATGTTCTGACTGCTGGACTGTCCTTGATGGCTGAGAAATTCAGCCACATCGAAACCGATGCCGCCGGCACCGATGATGGCAACGCTTTTCCCCGGATTAACTTTGCCACTGATGATATCGATGTAGCTGACTACGGAAGGATGATCGATGCCATCTATGGCCGGTGTGCGGGGTGCGATTCCGGTGGCTATGATCACCTCGTCGAAATCGGATGCATTGAGTTGTTGAGTATTTATGCGCTGCCCTAGTTTTACGTCGACGTTGTGTAGTTTTAGCTGCCGTTCGAAGTAGCGGAGAGTTTCACTAAACTCTTCCTTGCCAGGGATTTGTTGCGCCAAATTAAATTGGCCGCCAATTTTGCTGGCGGAATCAAACAAACTAACATTGTGACCCCGTTGTGCAGCAGTAATTGCTGCGGACAATCCAGCGGGCCCGGCGCCGATGATTGCCAGTGACTTTTTAAAGTCACTGCTTTCAATGTTAAGGTCCAATTCGTAGCAGGCCCGGGGATTAACCAGACAGCTTGTTAGCTGGCCATTGAATACATGATCCAGGCAGGCTTGATTACAGGCGATACATGTGTTTATTTCATCTGCACGATTTTGTTCTGCCTTGATGACAAACTCTGCATCTGCTAACAGAGGCCGAGCCATGGAGACCATGTCTGCATCACCTCTTTGTAGGACATCTTCGGCCACTTGTGGGGTATTGATTCGATTCGATGTGACTACAGGAACCGGCAGCTGCTCTTTAAATTTTGCTGTAACCCAGGTGAATGCTGCCCTGGGGACTTTGGTGGCAATGGTGGGAATCTGTGCTTCGTGCCAACCGATCCCCGTATTCATGATTGTCACGCCGGCTTCGCAGAGAGCCAGACCCAGCTGCAAAATTTCGTCATAGCTGCTGCCGCCTCCGACAAGGTCGAGCATGGATAGCCGAAAGATAATAATGAAATCTTCTCCAACCCTTGCCCTTACGCGTCTGACTATCTCCAGGGGCAGGCGTATCCGGTTTTCATAACTTCCTCCCCATTTATCTTTGCGACGATTGGTCCGTTCTACAATGAACTCGTTAATGAAGTATCCCTCAGAGCCCATTATTTCCACACCGTCATATCCGGCTTGCTTACAGAATGCAGAAAATTCTACAAAGTCTTCAATTTCCTGTTCAATCTGCTCTTCGCTAGCTTCGTGTGGTACATAACGATTAATAGGAGCCTGCACCGGAGAAGGGGCAATAAGATTCTCGGTTCTTGAATACCGGCCTGTATGCAGAATTTGCAAACAGATCTTGCAGCCTTCCTTGTGGACGGCTTCTGTAATTATTTTGTGTTTTTCGGCTTCGCCATTTTGCTTGAATGCCGGAATACTTCCTTCAGGCAGGCAATGCTTACTGGCCATGAAGCCACCAGTAACAATCAGACCTACACCGCCTTTGGCTCGTTCACCGTAGAATGCAGCCATGCGTTCATGACTGCCGGGGATGTCTTCAAGTCCGGTATGCATGGAGCCCATCAGGACTCTGTTTTTGAGCGTGGTGAAACCAAGGTCGAGCGGGTCAAGCAAAAACGGATAGGGGAGTGCCGTGCTACTGGTCATGTGCGTTATAGATCTCTAGTGGCTAATGGGTTTTAAAACTTCAGGAAGAACTTATAATTTTTCTCAGAGCAGCTACATCTAACAGCTCGATTTCGCGGTTGCTTACCTGGATTAGGTTTTTCTTCTGCAAGCCGGTGAAAATCCTGCTAACGGTTTCAACTGTGAGGCCAAGGTATTCGCCAATATCGCTTCGTGTCATAGGTAGCAAAAAGCGCGTTGGGGAAAGGGATACACGGGCATACCGGCTGGACAGGCCGAGGAGGAAAGAAGCAGTACGCTCTTCAGCTGTGTAGTTACTGAGCAAGGTGTGGATCTGTTGATCCTTTGCTATTTCATTGCCCATGATGGCGAAGAAATGATGTTGCAGGCTGGGCAAGTCATGGCTCAGTTTTTCCAATTGTGAAAACGGAATTTCACAAATCGAAGAATGTTCCAGAGCAATGGTTGAATTAGCATATTTCTTACTGGCTATTCCGTCCATGCCAATAATCTCGCCGGGAAGAAAAAAGCCGGTAACTCTACCCTGGCCATTATTACTTAGAACGTAGGATTTAAAACTCCCTGATCTTACGGCATAAACCGATTTGAAATCGTCGCTTTGACGATAGAGGTGATCTCCCTTTTTGTAGGGGCGATTTCTCTCTACGATTTCGTCTAGTTGATGAATCTCGGTCTTGTTTAGGGCAATAGGCAGGCACAGCTCATTCAAGCGGCAGCTGGCGCAGGATACGTTCGAATTGTGGGGACACATTTTTTGTGCGTCAGCGCCCTGCTGTAGAGGTATCTTGATTCCTTCAGCGGAACCTGACAAATCATCGAGATTTACGGAGCCCATTATTTTTTCCTTGCCAATATCCTTTTCACAATAGTGAAATTGTGACATCAAATGCAGCAGTACACAATTTGCTGAGAGTGAAAATTATCTCTCATTAGCGGCCAGAAATCCGTGGTTTATCTGATTATTTCCGTGCAATTCCGGCGAAACACCGTAAATTCACCCTTTTGGCTCGAATACCCCTTGTAGCGTGGCTTTGATCTTTGATTTAGATTAACTTAGGATTTTGATGAAAACTTACAATTAGTTACAACTTTTGATGTTTGAGGACAGTCTCCATGCTAGAACTTAGTCGTATTTTGGTCATTATCGAGCCTGATGAGGAGTCGCTACCAGCTCTGGAGAAGGCGGTTCAACTCGCGAAATATGCGGACTCCGAATTGGAATTAATGATTTCCGATTACAATGCCTATCTCGAAGACGGCTATTATTTTGATCCTGTTCAGGCTCAGAAGATGCGCTATGAACACGGTGAGCATCATATCGCCGAGATGGAGAAGCTTGCAGACCCCTTAAGAGAGCAGGGGCTTACAGTCAGTGTTTCCACAGCATGGGGTAATCCGCCCTATGAAGAGGTGGTCAAACGGGTTGAAGAAACCAAGCCATCACTGGTGATTAAGAGCACCAGACATCACAATAAACTAGCCAGAGTGATGCTTTCCAATGAGGATTGGGAGTTAATTCGTTATTGCTCTGCACCGTTGCTTTTGGTGAAGAGCCATTTGTGGGAAAACAGCCCGGTCTTTATTGCATCGGTAGATCCTGACCACGCTAATGACAAACCAGCCGCTCTTGATAAGAAGATAATCTCAACAGCACAGGCTCTGGCCTCTATCTCCGGTGGAGATGTACAGCTTTTTCATTCTGCCTGGTTGCCGCCTCTTTCTGGTGTCTATCCGGTTGAGCCGAATGAGGAAGAAGAATCCAAAAAGCTTGGTGAATTAGCTAAACGGAACGATATCTGTGAAAGCGCAACTCACTGGTCTGGCAAAGATGTTCTTCACGCTCTTCCGGAAAAAGTCACTGAGTTAAATGCCAGTGCGGTAATCATGGGCGCAGTATCCCGCTCAAGATTGGACAGGGTGTTGATTGGCAATACAGCGGAGAAGATACTGGATCGTCTGGAGTGTGACGTGCTGGTTGTAAAGCCAGATGATATGCCTCCACCGGCAAAGGTTTTGCTTTAAGCAAAATGAAGCCTGCCAGATAAGTTGGTAAGTACATTTATAGTTAAGCTATAAGTAAATAAGGCCCGGGAATAACAACCCGGGCCTTATTTTTTATTCGCCTTATTGAGTGAGATCTTTTAGTAAGGCTTATCGGTAGCAGTTCTAATCCGAGCTAACGTGCACGGTCAATACATCACAGGTGGACCCGTGCAATACTTTGATTGCGGTGGAACCCAGCAGAATTTTCCAGCCGGAGTGACCGTGGCTTCCTATGACAATTGCATCCGCGCCAATTTCGTCAGCAAGGCTCCTGATTTCGGGAGCTGGCGCCCCAAGCAAGGTATGGATTCTGTCTGAACCAATACCTTTATCTGTCCCCAGTTTTTCCAAACGCTTTTCCGCCAGGGAAATGGCTTCCTGCTGCAGTTCATTAATGTTTACAGCATAAATATCCATGCTATAGGCCGCAGCAACCGGTTCAACAACATGGACCAGATGTAATTTGCTGGCATCATTTCCTGCCATATGAATGGCGGTATCCACTACCTTGTTGGAGTCATTCGAAAGATCGAGTGCTGCCAGTATTTTCTTATACATTGTCCTTCTCCAGTCTTATCCAATCTACCGTGTGGCGCTTATCGCCTGCACTCCCATTGAAACTCTTATGTATAGTGTATCGCTTGACTTGCATCAAGGACAGTTTCAGTTTTGCGGGCTTCCAGCCCGAAAATAAGTTGGAATTTTTTCAGGCTACTATTCTCGCCCATTACAAATAAGGACTGAACAACCAGGCCATAGCGTCCCGCAATCGTATCCATGCCGCCAGTTTGCTTAAGTCCTTGTCACATATTTCATGAGCAGTTTCGAGTCTGCGGAGGAAGTATTCCGCAAGTTGCTGGTTTATGTCCTCGCTGAAAACCTCCAACCCCAATTCGAAGTTAAGCCGGAGACTTCTGGCATCGAGGTTGGCGGATCCTACCAGAGAGTATTCGTCATCGATGATAATCGCTTTGGTGTGTATAAATGGAGCAGGTTGGGAGAAGATCCGTAATCCTTTGGAAAGGATATGGTGAAGATTATGTTGGGCAGCCCAGTGAGCCAAGTGAATGTTGGTGCGTTCCGGAAGCAGTATGCGAACATCAACACCACGTAGTTTTGCTCCAACCAGGGCTCCTAAAATATCCAGCCCCGGCAAAAAATATGGCGTCATTATCCAGATGCGGGTACGGGCGCTGGACAAAACACCAGTAAGCACTTCGTTGAGTTTATCAAGATTCTCATTGGGTCCATCGAGAATGAGTCGTGTCCATATGCGAGCATCCGGGTCGTTAGTATTACTTGGTTCATAGCCGAATTTTTCTGCAATGTCAGGGCATTGATGCCAGTCTTTTAAAAATGCCTGCTCGAAATCATCTACGATTTTCCCGTTTATCTTGAAATGTAAATCCATTGTGGGAATTGTATTGTCGGCCTTACTAATTAGGTGCCGGTCACTGACATTCTGACCGCCTGTAAAGGCAACGTCCCCGTCAACCACCATGATTTTACGGTGATTTCGCATATTGATATGTAAGGAAGGAGGGACAAAACGAATTGGATTAAACAGCTTATAATTTATGCCGTTCTTGCGAAGTTTTTTCCCAATACGGGGAGGGTAGGCAAACTCCCCCAGTCCATCCACGATAACCCTGACATCCAGCCCTCTGAATTGGGCGGCAAGCAGCGCCCGAACGAATTGATCGCCAGTTTCGTCATTCTGGAATATGTACGTGCATAGATAAACCCGATGCTTTGCAGAATTTATGCTTTCCAGCATCTTCGGGTATAAGGCTTCGCCATTTTCCAGTATCTCGAGATTACTACTGGAGCGAAGCCCTAGTTTGGTGACACTTTCTCCCACCAGAGAAAGTGGTCTGAAGGATGTCCCCTCAGGTTCCTTAATGGTTTCGGAATCATCTGTCTGGGAAGTGGCGAGAAAAAGTTTCTGAGCCTTGGTCGTGATGCGGTTAATTCCGAATATTAGATAAATCAGAGGGCCGAGCAAGGGGATAACCAGGCAAAAACTTACCCAAGCCAACGCTGATTTGGAATCGCGTTTTGTAAGCAGGGCATGAAGTGCTGCAGCGATAGATATCGCCAATAGCACAACACTGATTATGGGAGTTAGCATGGGCTTCTTTCCGCGTCCTGATTATCCATGTCTTCTATCGACGTTGATTCTAACTGAACATCGGCAACGATGGCACAATGATCAGAGAGAGATTTCCAATCGGGACCAGTCATTACCTTAACTTTCTCAATGGAAAACCCTCGCGTGTAGATTCGGTCCATGGGGAACATAGGCAGAAATGCCGGAAAAGTTTTTGCCATGGAGCTTTTGTCGCTGAGATGAACTTCTGTTAGTGCCAGTTGTTCGCTAAGCTGTGCGTGTGCTTTTCCACGCCAGTCATTGAAATCACCGGCGAGGATTACTGGAGCAGACTGAGGAACATCTTCCTTGATGGTTTTGATGAGTTGCCGGATTTGTTTTTTGCGTTCTGATTCGAACAAACCGAAGTGAATGCATAGCAAGTGAATACCGTTCTCAAGAATGCCATGAAGTATTCTCCGTTGGGAAAAGGTCAGAGTTGAGACGTCTACAATTCTCCACTCCTTGAGTGGTAGCTCACTAAGAATAGCATTTCCATGATGCCCGTGTTGATAGATGGCATTCTTGCCGTAGGCAAAATGATGCCAGACAGAATCAGCCAGATACTCGAATTGATTATTTTCCGGCCACTCGGAAATAGAGTTTTGGTGCTTCTCATTCTCGCCAATAACTTCCTGTAGAAACACCAAGTTGGCTCCGCTGTCGCGCAGGCATTGGCGAATTTTCTGTAGAGTGAACTTCCTATTCCCCGCGGAAAAGCCCTTGTGAATATTAAGCGTTAATACTTTAAATTTGTTCATTTTGGCCCTTTAATTTCCGGCTTTCCTAGGCGCTTGAAGGCTTGACTTGCGTCAAGATGCCTAAATTGTCGACAATATATATTCATCTATAATAACTATACGCAAGTTCAGCGAGGACGAAGATGAATCTACAGAATATTACAAATGAGCTAAAGATCCGACAAGAAGAGCTGGAATCCCGCATTGAGCGGACTCATAAGCACACTTATCAGAAAGATGAACCTGTTAGCCCTAATTTCAATGAGCAGGTTAAAGAAACCGAAAATGACGCTCTGGTTATGGCTTTAGAGGCTGAAGGCGTAGAGGAACTGGCTCAGGTAAACAAGGCTCTGGAAAGAATTGAGTCGGGTGATTATCTCAGCTGTGCTGCTTGCGGTGAAGATATCGGCGAAGAGCGTCTTAAGGCTATACCCTATACTGACAATTGTATTAAGTGCGCTAACTAGCAAGATGGCCAGATCAGGGCGGCATGGGCAGCTCTGTTCTAGATGGTTAACTCTGCCTGTTTTGTTGGTTTCAAATGATAGTTAAACGGGAGAGGGAGCGGCTGCAATGAAGAAAATTGAACGTGTCATGGTAGTGATTGACGCAAATGAGGATTTCTCGGCTGCGGCGGGTGGTTTGCCAGTAGAACTGAGAAAGGCTCTTCGGTTAGTGACTTCTCTGCATTTATGCGAGTTTGATCGGCTACTCTAACTTAGGATGGTTTTATGATTAGCAGATCACAGGGGCTGTCTTCGAGAATTTTTTCTGCTGTATTGCCTACAATTGCCCGTTCTATGAAGTTTCGGGAAAGTGCACCCACCACTAATATATTAGCATCGACGGCTTTTAGGTGCTTGGTTAGGTGGGGAACTATCTCGCCAGAACTCAGATGAACGTTTTCCCTATCAATATCATGTTCTTTCAAAACCTCATTCAGTTTTTTCCTGTGTTCTTTCTCCATGTCTTCGAGTCCGTCGGTGACTTCGAAGCCAAGGGGGAACATGGTGCTGACAAACGGAAAGTAGGAATGGAATACATGTGGGGTTTGTTCTAACAGCTCGGATGCCAGTTCAGTGTATTTAAGCAGGATTTGATCCAGGTCGGTTTGGTCGGCCTTTCGATGGAAGGGATCAACAGCTGCAACAATGCTGCCATTTTCTTTCCACTCATTCGGTTTCACCAGCATGAGAGGGCAGTCACATTTTCGAATCAGTCGCCAATCAGTGTTGCTTACAACAGAGCGCTGAACCATGGCGTGATGGTGTGTGCTTTTCAGAATCAGGCTGGGTTTGATTTCATTCGCCTTTTCAATAATGGACTCGGCCAGGTGATGGTGCTCGGAAAAAACAATCTCTGTTTCAATCTTTTCTCCCTTAAACTCAACAGCCAGATCAGCCAGTATATGTTTATAGTGATCTTCGAAGAGTTTTCGCTGGGTTTCTAAGAATTCACCGTCGATGCCTTCATAAAGATAGGATCGATCTGTCAGGGTGTTTTCATTATTGATAAACAAGGTGATTTTGGCGCGGGTAGCCTCGGCAATCATTTTTGCTCTGTTGACCACAAAATCCCTTTCTACAGTCGGGTCTATTACAACTAACACGTGCTCGATGGTTTTCATGGTTTCCTCACTGTAATTGCTCACTGATTGAAGAGGTTTCATAGCTGAAATGTACGCATTTCAAGAAATCGTCGTAAAGGATAGCACTTCATAGCAAAAAATATAGTGTTGTTAGGCTATCGTGGGCCTGAGTGACGGAGTAGGAATTTACAGTCCTGGTCTGGGATATTTTGCTAGATATCGAGACTCTGTTAGTGCGTTATAATCGGGATAAGTAGAGACAGCCTGGTTGTCATCTGTCAGGCTTCTGGTTAAGGAGTGTCGAAGGGGAAGTTCATGAGAGTATCATTATCTATAATCTTGTTAGCCGCACTGACTGCTTGTGGAAATATGTCCGAGGGAAGCGGCGGGTCCGCTGGCCGAATGAATGTGCCTTTTGTTCCGGATATAAGTATCAATGAAGTAATGGTTGCCCAGATCGATCATGCTTCCCATTTTATCTGGGATGCTGCAAATCCCGAAAATGCTTTGGTCGATGTGGACTGGGAAGAAGTAGAACATCATGCCATACAACTAATCTCTAGCCGCAGCGCAATAAGCATGGGTGGAACTGGTGTAAATGATGCAATGTGGATAGCTCAGACTTCCTGGCGAGACTACGTCAACTTGATGAATGATGGGGCAGTGTTGGCACTCACCTCGGCAAGAGCGCAAGACATGCCCGGTTTGACCAGAGCCGGCGACATTCTCGTAGATTCTTGCGAAGCCTGTCACCAGCAGTATAAGCCTTCAAGTCCTACCGAAGGATATAGTCACCCTCATTAACTGGCATTCCTGATCATATTGCGGGCAATAATCAGTTGCTGAATCTGGCTGGTACCTTCGTATAGTCTGAATAATCGCACGTCTCTGTAAAATCTTTCCACTGCATACTCCGACATATAACCTGCTCCGCCATGAATTTGCACGGCCCGGTCAGCTACTTTCCCAACCATCTCTGTTGCAAATAATTTACAGGCAGATGATTCGGTGCTGATGTTTTCACCATTGTCTCTCTTGCGAGCGGTTTCCTCTGTCATGCATTTCGCAGCATAGGTATCGGTTTGAGAATCTGCCAACATTGCCTGAATCAATTGCTGTTCGGCAATGGGTTTGCCGAATTGCTTGCGCTGCATAGCAAAATCAAGAGCGTCGGCAATTAATCGCTCTGCAACTCCCACACTCACTCCGGAAATGTGCAGGCGACCGCGATCGAGAACCTTCATTGCTGTCTTGAAGCCTTCACCTTCGGTGCCAATAATATTTTCAGCAGGCACCGGACAGTCTTCGAATATCACATCGCAGGTCAGGGAGCCCGACTGACCCATTTTCTTATCTATAGCACCCAGTGAGATTCCCGGCGTTCCTTTCTCGACAATAAATGAAGAGATTCCTCCGGCTCCTTTTATATCCGGATTGGTTCTCGCCATGACATTGAAAGTGTCTGCTACTGCAGCATTGGTAATATAGCGTTTGGTGCCATTGAGTATGTAGTGATCACCGTTACGGATGGCAGTGGTTTTAAGAGAGGCCGCATCTGAACCCGCATCGGGCTCGGTGAGGCAGAAACAGCTGATCCATTCACCACTGGCGTATTTGGGCAAATACTTCTGCTTTTGTTCTTCGGAGCCGCTGAACACGATTGCCGCCGAACCAATGCCGTTATTAGTTCCCATGATGGAGCGGAATGCTGGTGAAGTTCTGCCGAGAGCGATAGCAACCTGGATCTCTTCTTCCATGGTAAGCCCAAGGCCGCCGTATTCTTCAGGGATAGTTAGTCCGAATAATCCAAGAGCTTTCATTTCCTGAAGGATGTCATCCGGCAATTTGGCTTCTTCTGACAATTTTTGTTCGGCAGGAACCAGCTTTTCGCGGACGAATCGCTCTATTAAATCTACTAGCTGGGTAAGTGTTTCTTGGTCCCTGATCATCTGAATCTCTCTGATATATGCGTTGATAAATGAGCTAGTAAGCTACCATATGCCCCGGAAATTTACGACTGCACGGGGTTGCATTTCTGGCTTGTCAGTCGATCATAGCTGTGTATTCCCTCTGCTGGACCCTATGCTAGAATGACCGACCTTAGGGGTAAGGCTGATAGATTGGGCTTGCCAAATATAGGTTCCGGATAGTCTACAGAGTGACCTTGCTAGCCAAAAATTAGCCCGTCATAGCTGGCAAGTTATAAATAGACCATCAGTTTTTAACAAACAGCGAAGAGAATGAAAATGTCAGACAACGTACTTAGCGATGCCTTTATTTATGATGGAGGGCGAACAGCCTTCGGTCGCCATGCCGGCGCCTTGTCTCCACTGAGACCCGATGATTTATTGGGATTAACCATTAAGGCCGTAGTCGAGCGGAATCCTTTTGCGGCGGATGTCTACGAAGATGTGATCATGGGTAATACCAATGGTGCGGGAGAAGATTGTCGAAATGTTGCCCGCTTTGCCTCATTGCTGGCGGGTATGCCTACTACGGTAGCCGGACTTACCGTCAACAGATTATGTGGTTCGGGACTAGCGGCAACCCTGGATGCAGCACGTGGTGTAAAAGCTGGAGAAGGTGAATTATTTCTGGCCGGTGGTGTCGAGTCCATGAGCAGGGCCCCCATTGTTATGTCCAAGGCGCAAAGCGCATTCGACAGAGGGCAGACTATTGCCGACAGTACCCTCGGCGCGAGATTTACCAATCCAGCGTTTGCTTCTGCCTATGGTAACGACACCATGCCCCAGACAGCTGATAATATTACGGTGGATCTGGATATCAGTAGGGAGCAAAGCGATGTGTTTGCTGCCGCATCCCAGGCCAAGTATGAAGCGGCCCGAGCAGACGGGTTTTTCGAGGATGAAATTATTCCCGTTGAAGTACCTCAGGGTCGCAAGAAGCCATCAATAGTGGTGGGCAGCGATGAACACCCAAGACCTTCCTCAAATTTGGAAGCACTAAGCGGCTTGCGTTCTCTTTTCCAAGATGGCGTGGTTACCGCCGGTAATGCTTCAGGGATAAACGATGGTGCAGCCGCATTGATTGTGGGTAACCGTGCGGTTGGTGAGCGCTTCGGCGCCAAACCCCGCGCGCGTATCATCGCAGGGGCGGTTGCCGGAGTTGAGCCCAGAGTGATGGGATTAGGCCCTGTTTTTGCAATTCGCAAAGCGCTTGCACGGGCAGGTCTCGAATTGGCGGACATGGATATAATTGAAATCAACGAAGCCTTCGCGCCGCAAGTGTTGGGTTGCCTAAAGATGCTGGAAGTGGATTTTAGCGATTCGAGAGTGAACCCTAATGGTGGTGCTATCGCAATAGGTCATCCACTAGGTGCCTCGGGCGCGAGAATTGCAATAACTGCTACCCGGCAGCTGGAAAGAATGAATGGCCGCTATGCGGTTATAAGTCTCTGTATCGGAATAGGTCAGGGCGTAGCTGCAGTAATTGAGCGAGTGGAGTAACCGGGTTTTTACACAAATGAAGAAATTAAAATTCTGTATTTAAAAGAAAAAGGAAGAAAAGGAACAATTATGTCAGACGTAGTCAGTTATGAATTGGTAGATAATATAGGTGTTGTAAGTGTTAACAACCCGCCCGTAAATGCGCTCGCGCAAGCAGTAAGAGAGGGTATTAATAATGCCATCCAGGCTGCCCAGCAAGACGATTCGCAAGCCATCGTATTGCGCTGTGAAGGGCGAACCTTTATAGCCGGTGCGGATATTACCGAATTTGGCAAGCCGCCAATGGAGCCAGGACTACCTGTAGTTCTGTCGGCAATTGAAAATTCCAGCAAGCCTGTTATTGCTGCCATTCATGGTACAGCTCTGGGCGGTGGCTTCGAAGTCTCGCTGGCATGTCACTATCGCTGCGCAATCCCTTCTGCGAAAGTGGGTTTGCCTGAAGTGAAGCTCGGTCTGTTACCGGGAGCCGGAGGAACCCAGAGAGTTCCCCGCATCGCCGGAGTCAAAGCTGCGCTGGACATGATTACCAGTGGTAATCCAGTAAACGCCGTCAAGGCTCTGGACATGGGTCTGATCGACGCTGTAATTGAAAATCCTGACCTGCAAGCTGGTGCTATCGAATATGCGAAGCAATTGGTGGAAACAGCTGCCCCTCTCAAAAGAATTCGGGATATAACTATCGATCCTGCGTCCGTGGAAGAAGGTTATTTTGATGGAGCGAGAAAGCAACTGGCTAAAAGAGCACGTGGTCAGATTGCCCAGGACAAGATTATTTCCTGTATTGAAGCGGCTATTGCTCTTCCCATGGATCAGGGTTTGGAGCGGGAAAGAGAGTTGTTTATGGAGCTGGTGACTTCTTCGGAGTCGGCCGCTATGCGTCATATATTTTTCGCCGAAAGACTGGCGACCAAGATCAAGGGGCTACCTAAAGATACCCCAACCAGAGAGATCAATAAGGTTGCCATTCTCGGTGGCGGCACCATGGGTGGCGGTATCGCCATGTGTTTTGCCAATGTGGGTATACCGGTCACTATGGTGGAAATCAATGACGAGGCTTTGGCTAGAGGTCTGTCGATCATTGAAAAAAATTACAAGATTACCGTGCAGAAAGGCAAGTTGGCTGAAGACAAGATGGCTGACAGAATTGCTCTAATCAATGGCACTACTAATTACGATGATATCGCCGACGTGGATCTGGTGATTGAAGCGGTGTTCGAAAATTTGGAATTAAAGAAAGAGATTTTTGCCAAACTGGATGGTGTTTGTAAGCAGGGCGCAATTCTGGCCAGCAACACCTCTTATCAGGACATTGATCAGATTGCTGCCGCAACCAGCCGACCACAAGATGTGGTTGGAATGCATTTCTTCAGCCCGGCTAATGTAATGAAGTTGCTGGAAAACGTGCGTGGTGAAAAGACAGCCGATGATGTAGTGGCAACCGCCATGAAGATTGGTAAGAAGATTGGCAAAGTCTGTGCGCTGTCAGGTGTGTGCTACGGATTTATTGGTAATCGTATGTTGGGAGGTTATGGAAGAGAGTCCCAGATGCTGTTACTCGATGGCTGTACTCCGACTCAGGTAGATTCAGTACTGGAGAATTTTGGCATGGCAATGGGACCATTAGCTATGGGTGATTTGGCTGGTCTAGATGTGGGCTACAAGGCAAGAGAAGCCCGAACCGATCTGCCAGACGATCCCAAATTGTATCGCATGGGAACTGCTCTGGTGGAAATGGGCCGCCACGGTCAGAAGACAGGATCAGGCTTTTACAAGTATGACCCGGAAACCCGTCGTCGAATGGCGGACCCGGAAGTTGAAGCTATGATTAAAGACGAGGCAGCCAAATTGGGTATTGAACAGAGGGAAGTTTCCGATGAGGAAATTCTTGCTCGTTGTTTTTATCCTCTGATAAATGAAGGTGCAAAAATTCTGGAAGAAGGTATTGCTCAACGCCCCAGTGACATCGACGTAGTTTATGTATTCGGTTATGCATTCCCTGTCGCCAAAGGTGGCCCCATGCATTACGCCGATCAGGTTGGTCTGAAGAATGTATATGACAAGATCTGTGAGTTCAGTGATAGCTATGGCGAAGAATATTGGCAGCCTGCACCGCTGCTCGAGAAGCTGGCATTGGAAGGCAAGACTTTTGCTGAATGGGGTCGCGAACAGGAATAGTTCTGTTTCTGTCACTCCACAACAATGGATTTAGTGAATTAGATAGAAAAGAGGATTGAGAATGATCTCATATCAAACTACAGGTCCCGGTGCTCCGCTGGCGCGAATTGAATCTGATACTCCAGCTCCCAATGGGGATGAAGTATTAGTAAAAATGCTGGCATGCGGTGTCTGTCATTCGGACATACATTTGCATGATGGTGTTTTCGAGCTGGGCGGCGGCAAGCAACTGCAGGTCGGACAGGAGGGCCTGGTACTGGGTCACGAAATCTTTGGTGAAGTTGTCGCTGTTGGTCCGGATGCCGCAAACGTAAACATCGGAGACCGCAGGGTAGTGTTCCCGTGGATTGGTTGTGGTGAATGCGCCACTTGTAAGAGAGGTGACGAACAGCTCTGTACTCCGGGGCGTGCGCTGGGAATTGTGAAGGCTGGCGGTTATGCCGATCATGTTCTTGTTCCTCACTCACGTTATCTGTTTGATAAGGGTGATGTGCCGGATGCTTTGGCTGCGACATATGCTTGTTCGGGCCTCACTGCCTTTGGAGCCCTGAAGAAGGCCGGAGATCTGGGTGAGGGAGACGAAGTGGTTATTGTCGGCGCTGGCGGTGTGGGCATGATGGCCATTCAAATAGCCCGGGCTCGGGGGATTGATCCTATAGTTGTAGATATAGACGAAGGAAAGCTTCAGGCCGCAAGAGACTTGGGAGCAAGCCGCACCTTTGATTCGTCCGACCCGCAATCCTCGAAAGAAATTCGCAAATCTACCGGCGGAGCCTACGCCGTACTGGACTTCGTTGGAGCGGAAGCTTCGGTGAATTACGGCCTCGGCTGTCTTCGTAAAGGCGGTATGTTAATCATTGTCGGGCTCTATGGTGGGGCGCTGACAATCCCCATTCCATTTCTGCCCATGAATGCCAGAATTATCCAGGGCTCCTATGTGGGTACGCTACAGGATATGGCTGATCTGATGGAGCTGGTTCGGGCCGGTAAAATTTCACCCATCGAAATTCATGAGAGACCATTAAGTGAAGCCAACGACGCGTTGGCTGACTTAAAAGGTGGCAAGATTCGCGGGCGACAGGTTTTGATTAATTCCTGATATCGCCGCAATCGAGAATAAAAATTTTTCAGGAGATACCCATTGCAAGATATTAAAGAGTTTCGCCAGAGCACCCGTTCCTGGCTGGAAGAGAACTGTCCTCCATCTATGCGGACCCCGATGGTGCAGGATGAAATAGTCTGGGGTGGTCGTAATCCGGAATTCAAAAACCAGGAAAGCAAGATCTGGCTTGGGCGAATGGCAGAGAAGGGCTGGACCTGCCCCACCTGGCCGGCAGAATACGGCGGTGGCGGGCTCTCCAAGGAAGAGTCCATCGTACTTTCTCAGGAGCTTAAAGGAATAAATGCCCGTTCTCCCCTAAGTAGTTTCGGCATTAGCATGCTAGGCCCTGTTCTGCTTGAGTACGGTAGTCACGAACAAAAAGCCGAGCATATTCCAAAGATTGTTCGCGGTGAGGTCCGCTGGTGTCAGGGTTATTCCGAGCCGGGATCAGGTTCTGATCTGGCCAGCCTGAAAACGAAGGCAGAATTATTCGGCGATACATACACGCTTAACGGATCCAAGGTATGGACATCTTATGCGGACAAGGCTGACTGGATTTTCTGCCTTGTACGTACCGATTTCGAAGTGCCCAAGCATGCTGGCATAAGTTTTATTCTATTCGACATGGCCAGCGAAGGTGTGTCTACAAAACCCATTCAGTTGATTAGCGGTCAGTCGCCTTTCTGCGAAACCTTTTTCGATGATGTTAAGGTGCCGGCAGCAAATCTTGTCGGTCGTCTGAACGATGGATGGACCATTGCTAAAAGATTGCTGCAGCATGAACGTACCATGATCTCCGGTTTTGGCTTATCAGGACAGTCTGATCAAGGTGGTGTTACTTCTGTGGTCTCAAGCGTTGAAGGTGCAGCCAAGCATTATCGAGGTGATACGGGCGAATTGTCAGACCCGATTCTTCGCGACCAGATAGCCCAGTTCAAGATTGATAGCGCAGCTTTTGCATTTACCTCCGAAAGATCAACAGAAGAAGCAAAACAGGGGCAGGGTCCTAATGCTACTTCTTCGATGTTAAAAAATTATGGCTGCGAGCTGAACAAACGACGCTACGAACTCATGCTTCAGGCTATGGGTAGCCAGAGTCTCGGTTGGGAAGGGGATGGTTTTGATGAAGATGAGTTGCAGATAACCAGAGAGTGGTTGAGATCGAAAGCCAACTCTATTGAGGGTGGTACTTCCGAAGTGCAACTTAATGTAATTGCGAAACGTGTGCTGGGGCTTCCCGATATACTGAGCATGAGTAAGAAGTAGCTGAAAGCTAGTTGAGATAGAGAGACAAGAAATGACATTAGTTCTAACTGAAGATCAGCAATTACTGAAAGAATCTGCAAAGAATTTTTGCCAGCAGAGTGCCCCTGTCAGTGTGCTCCGTAAATTGCGTGATACTAAAGACGAAACTGGCTATGACAAGAAAATCTGGGGCCAGATGATAGAGCTGGGCTGGCCGGGTATGGCGATTCCTGAAGAATATGGTGGATTCGACTTTGGCTATGGTGGTCTGGGCGTAGTGCTGGAAGAAACCGGCAAGACACTGGCAAGCTCCCCTTTGATATCTACTGTATTGCTCTCAGCCACAGCTATTCTGGAAATGGCTAGTGAAGAACAGAAGCAGGAATTGCTACCAAAAATAGTAGGCGGAGAGATTTTACTTTCTCTGGCAATCGATGAGCATACTAGTCATTCGCCTTCCCTCATTGAAACAAGCGCCGAGAAAACTGCATCCGGTTACAAGCTCAGCGGTAAAAAGACATTTGTCCTTGATGCCCACGTCGCGGACAAGCTGATTGTGGTCGCTCGTACTTCAGGTGCGAGAGACAGTGAACAGGGTATTAGCTTGTTTATCGTGGATGCAAATGCTGACGGGGTGAATATTCGTAGAACCCATATGGTGGATTGCCGTAATGCAGGCAATATTGAATTCAATAATGTAAAACTGCCTGAAGGCTCATTGCTAGGGTCGCTGGACAATGGCTTTGCGGGATTAAATAAGACTCTGGATATTGCGCGCATCGGTCTGGCTGCGGAAATGCTAGGCAGTATTGAGCGTGTGTTCGAAATGGTTCTTGAGTATCTGAAGCAGCGAGAGCAGTTCGGAGTATTAATCGGTTCGTTTCAGGGTTTGCAGCATCGAGCCGCAACCATGTACAGCGAAATTGAGTTATGCAAGTCTGCGGTGCGAGCTGCATTGTCTGCTCTGGATAATTCGGATAGCAGTGATAGCGATATTTCAGAGCTCGCCAGTATCGCAAAATCCAAACTATCAGAGGTGTTTTTTCTGGTAAGTAACGAGGGAGTGCAGATGCACGGCGGCATCGGCATGACCGATGAATTCGATGTTGGTTTCTATATGAAGAGAGCGCGGGTTGCGCAGCAATTTTTAGGTGATGCAGCGTTCCATCGTGATCGTTACGCGACTCTTTCCGGATTCTAAAGAATTGAAAAACTGATTTGCCAGATAGAAAAGAGAGATGTCTTGGCTACAAAACTTCGCAAATTTTACGAAACCGGATCAAAGGTAAATGATGAGCCTCTGGTATGTGTGTTTGAAAATTTTCTTTCAGACAGTGAAGTAGAGCATATACTTTCAGCCGCAAAGCCCAAATTGAAGCAGGCTCTGGTCAGTGCGGCGAAGTCCGGAGTTGAGAGCGCAGGGCGCACCGGCAGTAATTGCTGAATTACCCATTGCTATGACGAGACAATTTCAGAGCTGTGCCAGCGAATTGCGGAAATCGTTGGTGTTCCACTGGATCAGGCGGAGTTTTTGCAAGTAATACATTACTCGGACGGCGAAGAGTATTCCTCACATTTCGATGCATGGGATCCAGCAACTGAACGGGGAATACGCTGTATGTCCAAGGGTGGTCAGCGTATGGTGACCTGTCTGTTATATCTTAACGATGTGGAAAAGGGAGGAGGTACGTCCTTTCCCAGGCTGGACATGGAAGTGCGCGCAAAAAAAGGGCAGGAAGCTGCTATTTCATAACTGTTATCCCGATACAATAGTGCGCCATCCCGACAGTCTGCACGGGGATTGCCCGTAGAAGCAGGAGAGAAATGGGCCTGCAATCTCTGGTTTAGGGATGAAATTTGTCAGGACCCTGGGTAAGCGCGGGTAAGTAATACTGATTCAGTAATGGCCCCAAAGTTTGGACGTGTTATCTAATCTGCCTCTATATTCATCATTATATTCGCCAGTAGCAGCTAGTAGAATATCCACATTTCTGCCCAAAGTGGTATGCTGCATGGGATTAAATCAATAAGAATCTCAATCATGAGGACCGAACCATGAAGTCTATATTTCAGCCTGCATTTAAGGCGCTTATTACTATTCTGACCTTTTCACTGATTAGCGGTTTTACTGTCGCACAGGGCCGGGACCCCGCCAGATTTGAAAATGCCATCAATGCATTCGAAGAGCAGGACAGGCAATCAATGCCTGCACAGGGAGCGATTGTCTTAACAGGCAGTTCAAGCATTGCTCGCTGGAATGATCAAGCAGCAGAAGCATTGGCACCACTTTCGGTTATCCCCAGAGGCTTTGGCGGCAGTATCATGAACGATGTTCTGCATTATATTGATCGGGTTGCCCTAGTATACAAACCCCGCGCTATTCTTATTTATGAAGGCGATAACGATACTGCCCTCGGGTTACCCGAAGACACGATAGTTGGGCAGTTTGAGGAAATAGTCGAGCGCGTTCATGCCAGTCTACCGGAAACAAGAATCTACGTGCTTTCAGTCAAACCCAGTGTCGCGCGCTTGGATGTTTGGCCTGCTGCTCAAAAAGTAAGTGCCAGACTTAATGATATTGCCGAATCTGATCCGCTGGTGCATTACATAGATGTTGCCACACCCTTCCTGCAGAGTGACGGTACTGTGATGACCGATATCTTTGTTGCTGATGGTTTGCACCTTAATGACAAAGGTAATGAGATTTGGGGGCGTGCAATTAAAGCAGGCCTAATTGATGTTGAAGGGCAATACGAATAGGAAGCTAATCTCCGGATAGTCTTCCGCCTTCTTAATCATGTGCCATGGGAATACTCAATTTTCTTGAAGCGTTAATCAAACTCGGTGTTCCCGTTATAGGGCTGAGTTGGGTGATTTTTTCTGGCTCTATCGCGACGGCAGTCTTGATCGGCAGTCCAGCAGGAAAAACATAGCTGCCGATATCAAGCAAATGAAAACTTCATTTGACGAAGACAAAAAAGTCAAAAAGAAGAAGCGCCAACTCAGTAGAGAGAATTATGTATACGAAAAGTGGATGTGGTTTGGTAGTGGCTTCTATGGGCTTACCGCTCTCTGGACTTTTGTAGTCGTAGAAGTTTCCCAGTTTTTCAGTTTTATCTTCGATTTCCCTGGTGCTGACGCGCTATTTGGAGGTGGCTTGTTGAGCTTCGTCATCGAGTTCAGCATAAATCAGCTGGGAAATATAATTACAGCGTTTATCTGGTTTACTTTCTGGTTGGACGGCGACTCTATCTTGATATGTTTTCTTGTGACCTATTTTGGGTACTGGTGCGGTATTGAGCTCGCCAAGCAGGGGCTGGAATTTCCTCTAGATGATTTTCGCAAAAGAATTATTCCCGCTAGCAGGGAAGACGACTGATCTTGAGAATGGTAGGAGTAAGACCACAAGTGATCTACTCCATGATAAGGCTTCTATCGATATCCACACCCAAGCCTGGCCCTTGCGGCATTGCCATATTGCCTTCGCTGTCTACCACCGGAGCATTTTCAAAGATGGCAAAACCATTTGTATAAGGTGAAATGGGTGGATCATTCATGATCTCGATCCAAGGGCAATGTGGCCATGTTCCGATCATGTGCAATTGTGCGATGGTACCCAATTGACCTCCGCCATGATGAGGAATTACCTGCTTGTGATTGGCGAGCCCTAAAGCGGCGACGGCTCTTAAACCCTGTACACCTTCTGTCACCAGGATTTCTGGCTGAAGAATATCGTAGACACCATTGTCGATTATATCCTTGAACTCCTGAACACCCTGATTGTTCTCGCCACCTGCAAGTGTTATGTCGGTAGCCCGATTCAGTTCTGCCAGACCGTCATAATCATAGCGGCGCAGCGGTTCTTCCAGCCAGTAGACATCAAGCTCATCTAGGGCGCGGGCCGTATCCAGTGCCCTTTTATAGTCCCATTGCACGCCCGGCTGCCAGATGCCGCTGGATTGTGCTTGATTGGCATCGGTCATGATGGTGAAGTTTTCACCAACGGCTTCGCGGACTAGTTCGATAGTTCGGATATCTTCTTTCATCTGCAGATGATGGAGACGAATTTTCATTCCCTGCCATCCCTGTTCCTTAACCCTTACAGCTTGTTCAGCCCGTTCTTCCGGAGTGGAGAGCTGAATCATGCTGGCATAGGCTGGTACCTTATCTTTCTGTGCACCCCATAGCTTATAAAGAGGTTGGTTTGCTACCTTGCCTACAATATCCCATAGCGCGATCTCAATGCAGCCCACATCTCTCCAGTTATTTGCGGCTCCGTTTGTATAGCGCATTTGGTGACCAAGTGTTTCATTGTCGAAAGGGTCCTGACCTACCAGCAGTGCCTTCATGCGATCGATGTTAGCGGGGCTCATTCCCGGAGCGATGCCGCTAATACCCTGATCGGTGTAGATTTCTGTAACAGAGCCGCCACCAATTCGACGCATATAAGGTCGCCCCGGTGCCCAAGCTGATTCCATCATGCCGGTTTCACCAAGGGTTCGCATTCGATGGATACGGATATCAGTAATTCGTGGTCGGGCACTCTGGGCAAGAGATAGATTGAACAGACCCGTGCCTGCGGTACCGAGAGAGGCTAATGCCAGCGCCCCTGTTTTGCTGATGAATTGACGACGTTTCATGAATTGACCCTCTTTTTGTTCAAGCTTA